>ENA-UOIY01000092-UOIY01000092.1-human-gut-metagenome-genome-assembly--contig:-P114-NODE-92-length-148149-cov-118.110477_pt1 | contig 148149 bp, 154 predicted proteins | sample MGYA00242335_ERZ723882 | MGnify/ENA metagenome assembly ERZ723882 | reverse complement strand
TTGTTCAAGTACGCAAATTATTTGTACCTGGTATCAAAAAATATACTGCAAAAGACGAGGAAAGATCCAATCATGACTTATGAAGAATTCAAAGAAAAGGTTGGCAGTATCATTCTAACCGGCGAGGGAAACTGCCCGGTCACACCGGTGGTTCAAATGCTGCAGGGCAAATGGAAACTCCAAATCCTCTATGAGCTGTGCATCAAGTGTCCTATGCGGTTTGGGGAACTGAAAAAGGTTCTCAAGCCCATTACCAATACAGCTCTGACCAACGCCCTGAAGGATTTGGAAACGGATGAATTGGTTCAACGTGTCCAATACAATGAAATGCCTCTGCGGGTGGAATATTTCCTCACCGAGAAAGGTCGAGATCTACTGCCGATTTTTTATGCCATCTCTCAGTGGGGAATGAAGTACATTCCCTGAACCGATCAAGAAGCCGGAATGGCCGCAGCGACCATTCCGGCTTCTTTCAGCAGAGGGCATTCAGCTCTTGAAACAGGACCTCCATCAGAACGGAGCCAGCGGTGACGGTGTCCTCTACCGTCAGGTAGTGGGAAGCGCTCCGGTCCAGGAACAGCCGTCCGCTGCCAGGGATCTCCTCATCGGCAAACCAGAGTTTCAGCGTGATGGGATAATTAGGAAACAGAGAGAAGACAGCACAGACGTCGGCGTTGGACGGTGTCAGGACGCCTCCCATGGCCCGGCAGGCTCTTTCCACTTGCGCCTGGGGCGCATGGCCCAGGCGCAGGCCAAGATCCTGCTCGCTTTGCCGGTCGAAGCCCCCACCCCGGACCATGCCACTGGGCAGGTCCCCAAAGGCCATCAACTGATGGCTCAAAGGTGTCCCATCGGCCAGGTCCAGGTAGTGTAGGATCAGCAAGTGGTGCCAGTCGTCCACCGCCGGGCGAATTTCATAGCCGGGATAGTCAATTTCCATGTTCCGGCCCAGGCTGGACAGGGAAAATACCTGCCGCTGCCGATCAAAAGGGATACCCGTCCGGGCCGAGAGTTCCTCCGGCACCCGGTCTGCCAGCCGGTCCAGAGCCGGCTTCCGCATCTCCTGAAAGGCGCGATTGGTGGTTGGTTGTTGGTGTGTCAAAGGCTTACCCTCCTATGTTGGTGCCTGCAGGGATCACATGACCGCAGGCGTCGCAGACGGCATCCGCCGCCAGGGAACCGTCCCGGATAAAGACCTCCACCCCGACCCCGCACTGAGGGCAGGGAACTTCAGTGATAGTAATGGCGTTTCTGGCTTCCTGACATCCATCCATAATAGTTCACCTCTTTATTATTCATTATTAGCGCCCCGTGTGCGGCGGAATTGATCAGTCCTGTTCCATTTGCTTTCGGAGATATGTTCCCACAATATGCGCAAAGCTTTCAATCTTCTGCGTATAGACAAATTCCTTACCGAAGATTTTCCGTTCTATGGCCAGATCTTCTTCGTCACCGATGAAGATGCCCAATACAGAAATGCCTAGATTTCGGGCCTTTCGAACCTCCAGTGCCGTATCCCGCACGGCCAATTCTCCCACATAGGGAATAGGGGGTTCCATTCCCGAGTGGCTTAGACCGACGGCGTTTGGCCTGCCGTCAGACAAGATAATCAAGATTTTCTTTTCCTCGCTACGGCATTTAAAATCATCAACAATGGTTCGAATGGCAAGCCCATCCCGGTTATTGCCGAAGGCACGGAATTGTAGAATGTTTCGATTACTACTTTCTGTATCGTCGTACTGCCGAAAGCGGTGGACAATAGTATACTCCCAGTAAGAGCAAAAGCTGCTGACCCGGTGCGGAATTCCCACATTGCTAAATGCCTGACTAATGAGGTATGCCTGCACAGCGATCTGTGGCTGACGCTGTGTTTCGGAACCGCTGCTGTCCAGCAGAATATCTACCACAATATTGGAGCTTTCCCGTTTTTTTCGGCAGTCAAAGAGTTTGTTATCTCTGGAGCGGCCGACCTTCCAAAGATCAGCCGGTCGAATTTGCCCGTATTCCGCCCGGACAGTGTCCTCCTCCTGCTGCTGGAGCTGTGCCTGCTTTAGCATGGTGGAGAGCACACCGATGGAGCGCCGCACGGCATTCTTTTTCATCTCAAAGTACATCTCATTTTTCGCTTCCTGCATGCGGGTCCGCAGGTATTGCGTGTTTTTTATAGCGGGATTAGAGAGAATGCCATCTGTAAAATAGAGAGAGCACCGTTGATGCAGACCAGTACACAGTCTGCGGTTAATCCGATCCTGTTCCAGCCGGGAAAGACTGCTTTTCCCAAACTGCCGTTCGATATAGGCGTGAGCCTTTTCCCGCAGAGCCGGGTCTGGTGCCGAACAATCGCCCGCATCGTCGCCGGATAGTGCGGGAGCAGGTTGCCGGATAACTGGACGGATGACCATGTTCAGAAGTTCGGTTTTCAATTTGGAACGGTATTCCTTCATGACCTGATCAATCTGTTTGTCAGTTAGGGCCTGGTGCTGCCGTAACTTCGACGGATTTTTCGCTGTAACGGCCATCGTACCGTCCAAAGAGCCGGTCTGCCAGGTAGACGGAGCCAGCAGAGCATCATAAATGGTGTCGATTGCTGTAATCAGGCGGTCGGTATCTGTCTGTCCGGAAAGCTGAGCAATTCGTTCCCCTTGTGCCTGAATGCCGGCGTCGGCGAAAACCGGCAGACCCAGAAAATGGCGGATCACCCACTGCCGCAGCTTCTCCAGCGGGGTGGATGGTGCATCCTCCAGCAGTAATGCAAAGGCGCTCCGTCGGATCTGCCCAATGCCGCTGCGCTCAGCGCGAAGCAAAGGGTACACGGCCACATCGGCGCAGAGCTGGATCAATTCCATCAGTGCAGATTCCTCTGCGCCCTCGGCACATTTTTTCATGGCGTAAGCAGTCAACTGCTCCACATCCAGATACTTCGCCAGCGCTCCCTGTCGGATGGCGAGATACAGGGCCAGTTCCGGCGCATTGCTGTAAGTTTCCACATCCGGCTGAAACTCCGCGGCATAATCACCGGTGACAGTCCAAAATAGGTTGCGGAGCCGATTTTCAATTTCCAGCCGGTGATCTTCCAGCTGGTCTTCTGTCATTCTCGATTCCAAGGGTTTCATGGGTCAATCCTCAAAGACGTCGCGCCTGGTCCAGTCTGCGGGGATTCTGGTGTTGGCAGCATCTTCCAGCAGCTCCTTTTCAAAGGGATCAAAGCACTTGTTTAGGACTCCGATGCGGATGGCGTTGGCCGGTTTCAGCCCGGAACGGATGGTGCGTATGCCTGCAATCATGCCCCGCAGGTCCAGAGGCTTGGTGGATATTTCGCCATGGGACGCTTTGTTCTGCAGATCGAGAAACAGCCCCGAAAATTGCTCCAGGGCCTCCTGCTTCAGGTTCGGGAAATGCTGACGCAGCAAAAATGCCAGAGTTGCTTCGTCCAAAGGCGGCATCTCAATGACCAGGAATCTGGACACCAAGGCCTCATTCAGTTCCCGGGTTCCGGCATAGCCCAGGTTCATGGTTCCAATGAAGCGGGTGGCCGGGTGCAGCGTGATCCGGCTGTATCCGGGAATGTCGATGCGGCGCCGGTGGTCCAAAGTGGCGTGCAGAACGGAAACAGCATCGTTTTTGGCCATGTTGATTTCATCCAATACGCCAAAGCCGCCGGTTTCAGCACAAAGCGTGATCGGTCCCTTTCGGAGCGTCACCTCGTTGTCTCGAAAAGTATCCGTGCCGATCAGGGATGCACTATCTGTATTGACGTGGAACGAAATATCGTAGGATGGCCTGCCGAACACCCACGATAGGGTTTCGCACAGCACATTTTTTCCTGTCGCTTTGCCGCCAGACAGCAGCAGGTTCTCTCCCTGCAAGATGGCAGACAGGGCCATTTCCAGCGTGTCTTTTCCGTAAAACGGCAAGGACGGGGCGGCAATACGTTCTTGAACCTCTGGAGCCACCGAATATTGATTGCGGAATGCGGCGACCTCTTGAATCAGATCTGCCTCGATTTCCTGACTGTGTAAATATTCTTCTATGTTATGCATTGTTCTCAGCACCCCCGTATGAACTCCTCTTTAACAGTGCCGCAGCGAGATGCTGAATGGGTGTGTTCTCCATGGTCAGTTCCTGGCCCAGCAAACCAGATTCGCTAATTTCCGGATCAGAAGGGAGTACCGCCAGAATTTTATCCGGATCGCAGACCAATTTTTGCATCATGGAAAGGTTCTGATTATTCACCTTGTTGAGAACAAAATGTACGGGTTTTCCAATGCTTTGACCCAGATCATAAATTTTCCGGGTCAGCTCTAGAGATTCAAAGGAAGGATCGACGACCATGAGAATCTGATCCACACTATTGTCCACACCCCGACCGAAATGCTCCACTCCGGCTTCTGTGTCCAGCAGCGCAATTTCATCCTGGCTTAGAGTCAAATGATCAACAAATTGTTCCAAAATCTTGTTCATAGTACAGGCGCAGCCCTCATTGGCTCGGTGTATCTTACCGCTGGAAATCAGCATGACACCATCCTTTTTCGCCACATATTCTTGGGGGATTTCCGATATGGTAAAAGCTTGCGAAAAAAATTTCTTGACAAAAGCTGACAGTTTTACGGTATCTAGGATTTCTCCAGCCATCATTTTCTTGAATGCTTTGTCTTTGCCGCCGAAATACTCGGTATAGTCCCGTGGCAGCTCCACTCCCAACTGACGATGCAGGCCGAAGTTAGATTCATCGGAATCCACCACAAGAACGGTTTTACCCATTCTTGCAAATTCCTTAGCCAAGAGCGAGGTAACGGTACTTTTTCCGCAGCCGCCCTTTCCACAAATAGTGATTTTCATTTTTTCGTTTTCTCCTTCTCAGAGCCCCAGTTTTTCCACGATGCCCATAAGAGCGGAGCGTACAGGGGAGTCCTGTGGCAGCTCCACCATAGGCCTGCCGTCGCAGTCAAAGCGGTATACTGTGTTATCCATGGGCACCACGCCGAGCAGCGTTAAATTTTGTTTCTCGATTTCTTCTTTTGTGCCGTCATCCGGCTTTCCCTCCGGGGCCCGGTTGACGATGAGCCCCACCGTGTCCGGATGGAGGTTCATCTCTGCCATGAGCTTGGCAATGCGGCCTGCAGCTTGAATGCCCCGACGGGAGCAGTCGCTGACCAGGAGTACCTTCTCCAGGTTGGGCAAAATACCGCGGCTGACGTGTTCCATACCGGCTTCGTTGTCTACCACAATATAGGGGTATTGGCTCTGAAGTTTCTGTACTTGAGTCTGAACAAGCCCGTTTACAAAGCAGTAGCAGCCCTGGCCCTGGGAACGGCCCATAACAAGCAGGTCAAAGTCCTTGGTTTCGGTTAAGGCGTCAGACATCCGCATTTCCAGCCAATCTGCCTTGGTAATTCCGTGAGGAATCTGGTATTTTGGGTCAGCTCCAGCCCGTTCGATCTCCTCGCGGAGTTCTCCCAAAGTCGGACCAATTTCTACGCCAAGAACCTCATTGAGATTGGAATTGGCATCGGCGTCCACAGCCAGCACCGGCTTCTTGCCGCTTTCACAGAGATACTGAATCAGCAGGCCGCAGAGTGTGGTCTTACCCACGCCGCCTTTGCCCGCCATGGCAATCACATGTCCCATTGAAATGCCTCCATTTCTATTCATACCGTATTTTTATGAACAACGTGTTGATTTTTCTTGATAGCTATATTATACTGGCAGCAAGGACAAATGCAATCATCAATCTCGGCAAGTTGTGCGGTTTATCAACACTTTGGCGGAACTTGATGAGAATCGGAGGAGATTTTTTGGAGAACACGGAAACAGGGCGGAAGATGGATCGCCGGACCCGCTACACTCGGCAGATCATCCGGGACACGCTGCTGGAACTTATGGGCGAGAAGGGGTTCAGCCATGTCACAGTTACTGAGGTCTGCAAGCAGGCGGAACTCAACCGTGGCACATTTTATCTTCACTATCTGGATTTGAACGATGTACTGGATGACATTTTCATGGAGCTGATGTCCGAAACCACCTGTGCTTTGGATCATGTCCTTTGTTCTAACAAGCAGTGTACCACCTACCCGTTCTGCAACAAGATTCGCAGCAACGATCGGTACCGAATCCTGTTTTTGGATGAATCCGTGACGGAGACGCTGCTCAGCAAACTGTCGGATGTCTGCAAGGAGTCGTATGTGACCTATCTGATGTCGCATAGTCTCCTGACATTCCAGGAGGCGGAAGCTATCTTTACCTTCCAGATGAACGGGTGCCTGGCAATTAACCGGCTGATGCTGCGCAATCATTGCACTGACTGGAAAACCATTCAGCGTACGATCGACAACTTTATCCGTGCTGGTCTGGAACATTATCTCCTTCCGGATCGGTCATAATAAACCAAATAGATCAGTCGAGGGTGTTTCCCATATAAGGGATGCACCCTCGACTTTTTTCGTATTATAGCGGTATGGAATTATCCTGAGCCTCCAGCAAAAAAATCACGGGCCGGATGCCGTCTGGACATGCAACCACACCAATCGTATCATCATTGAGCCAAGTCCCAGATGGCTGAACCAGTTCCCCCAAGGATAAATGACGCGCCATGGGAGCAATCACCTGCCAAGCAACGCCACACATCCCATCCGGTGGATTGATGCCATCGCTGTATAATACTTGACCTTTCTGATGAAAAGGACACATTCCCAAATTAGGAACCGCATACTGTTCCGCCAGTTCCTGATACCAGAGGGCAACTGCCAGCTTCCAGATCAGAATTACGCCGCCGATCAGACCGCCAAGGACAAGGTTGAGTGCAACAACACCTACTGTCCCGGAAATAGTCAAGCGCATTTTCAAGCTGTGCATGGAAGGGCGAGGCCCGATGCAGATTGCAAAGCTCTTGCAGGAGGAAAAGGTACTTAACCCCACCGCCTACAAGAAGCGTGAGGGCATCAAGACACTCAGCCCGGAAACCGCTGATCCGTACCATTGGAACACCAACACGGTCGTTCACATTCTGGAACGGCGGGAATACACAGGATGCACCGTCAATTTCAAGACCTATACCAATTCTATTTGGGATAAGAAACAGAGGGAAACGCCCGTTGAAAAGCAGGCAGTTTTCTACAATACCCACCCGGCGATCATCGAGCAGGAGGTCTTTGACAAGGTGCAGGAGATTCGCCAGCAGCGGCATCGCAGGACAAAGACAGGCAAAAGCAGCTTGTTTTCCGGCATGGTCTATTGCGCTGATTGTGGAGCAAAAATGCGCTACTGCACCACCAACTACTTTGAAAAGCGGCAGGATCATTTTGTATGCGCCAACTACCGCAGCAATACGGAAAGCTGTTCGGCACATTTTATCCGTGCGGTTGTTCTGGAAGAATTGGTCTGGATGCACATGAGAACTGTCATTTCCTATGTCAGTCGGTATGAGGATCATTTCCGTGCCGTCATGGAGCAGAAGCTCCAGCTGTCCAGCGAAGCCGCGATCCGTGGACACAAGAAGCGGCTGGCACAGGCTGAAAAGCGGTTGGGAGAGCTTGACCGTCTGTTTATCCGCATTTATGAGGACAATGTGGCTGAGCGCATCACAGATGAAAGGTTCTCTATGATGAGCAAGACCTACGAGGACGAACAGGCACAGCTTAAAGTGGAAATCCAGACTTTGCGGCAGGAAATCGAAGGACAGGAACGACAGATTGAAAACTTGGAGCAGTTTATCCAGCGGGTACGCAAATACGAGGATTTGGACGAGCTTACTCCCTATGCGCTGCGGGAGCTTGTCAAGGCAATCTACATTGAAGCTCCGGACAAGTCCAGCGGCAAGCGGCATCAGGGCATCCGCATTTCCTATGACCTTGTGGGCTTTATCCCCGTGGAAGAACTGCTGAAACAGGAAACGGCGTGACCGAAGCCACGCCGTTCCTGAGAAAATACGATATTACTTTCTTATGCCCCCCGACCATTCCCGGAAGGACTTCTCTTGCTCTGCGCGGTATTTTGTTGTTGTCCTTATGCGTGTTCGCCTTTTCCGGCGGGCGCGTTTTGTGTTTGGGGATCAGAACAGGTTCTTCTCGGTTTCCTTGTCGAAGAAGTGCATCAGCTCGGGCTTGAAGCTGTACTTCACGGGCTTGTGGCTGCCGTGGACAGCGTCGAGGTCGATGTCGGTCGTCGGGACGACGATGACGACGTCCTTGCCGTTGGAGTTGACGTGCAGATGCAGCTCGGAGCCCATCAGCTCGGAGACGTCGACCATGGCGTCGATGCCGTCCTGAGACAGGTGGATATGGACCGGGCGGACGCCGGCGATGATGTCGACGGGCACCTTGTCCATCTTCTTGAGCGCTTCCTGCTTGTCGGCGGGCAGCTCGAAGTCCTTGCCCTGCACGGTCGCGACGTACTTGTCGCCCTTCTTGGACAGCGTTGCGTCAAAGAAGTTCATCTGCGGCGTGCCGATGAAGCCGGCGACGAAGAGGTTTGCCGGATGGTTGAAGACCTCCTGCGGGGTGCCGATCTGCTGGATGAAGCCGTCGCGCATGATGACGATGCGGTCGCCCAGGGTCATGGCCTCGACCTGGTCGTGGGTGACGTAGATGAAGGTGGTGTCGATCTTCTCGCGCAGCTTGATGATCTCAGCGCGCATCTGGTTACGCAGCTTGGCGTCGAGGTTGGACAGCGGCTCGTCCATCAGGAAGACCTTCGGGTTCCGGACGATGGCGCGGCCGATAGCGACACGCTGGCGCTGGCCGCCGGACAGAGCCTTCGGCTTGCGGTTGAGGTACTGGGTGATATCGAGGATCTCGGCGGCCTCACGGACCTTGCGGTCGATCTCCGCCTTCGGGGTCTTCTTCAGCTTCAGGGAGAAGGCCATGTTATCATAAACGGTCATGTGGGGATACAGAGCGTAGTTCTGGAAGACCATGGCGATGTCGCGGTCCTTCGGGGCCACGTCGTTCATGAGCTTGCCGTCGATGTACAGCTCGCCCTCGGAGATCTCTTCCAGACCTGCGACCATGCGCAGCGTCGTGGACTTGCCGCAGCCGGACGGGCCGACGAGAACGATGAATTCCTTATCGGCGATGTCGAGGTTGAACTCCTGTACGGCGACGACGCCCTTGTCGGTGATCTGAAGGTTGACCTTCTTCTCCTCGGCAGGCTCTTCGCCCTTCTTCTTTTTCTTGCTCTTCTTTTCTTCGCCACTGACGAACGGGTAGATTTTCTTGACGTTTACGAGTTTTACTTCTGCCATACTGTTTGGACTCTGACTGCGCTGCCTCCGCACCGCATTCTCACGACCGCCGGGCTTGGCGGACGCATTGCGGCATGTCTCCACAATGCCGCACCGGGAGCCTCCCGGATAAAAAATCCTCCTTATTATTGCCGCAGGGCACCATAAGTGTGGATTGGTACACCACGACTAAGATACAGACATTATATCAGATTGCTCCGGTAAAGTCATTTGTCGCTTTTGCTGAAATTTTACGCAGAAACACGGCAGAACGCACAAACCGGCTCCCCCCGTTTACTTTTTCCCCAGCCCCTGATACAATAGAGAAAGCATACACATGGGAGGGATGGCGCATGAAGCAGACGACGCTCTGCTATCTTGAGCGCGACGGGCAGTATCTGATGCTCCACCGCGTAAAAAAGGAGCACGACGAAAATCACGACAAATGGATCGGCGTCGGCGGAAAATTTGAGGACCGGGAAAGCCCGGAGGACTGCGTCCGCCGCGAGGTGCTGGAGGAAACGGGGCTGACGCTCACGCAGTACCGCTACTGCGGGCTTGTGACCTTCGTCTCCGACGTCTACCCGACCGAGTATATGCACCTGTTCCACGCCACGGGCTTCACCGGCACGCCGAAGGACTGCGACGAGGGTGAGCTGGCCTGGATCGGCAAGCGGCAGCTTGCCGCCCTGCAGCAGTGGGAGGGCGACCGGATCTTCCTGCGGCTCATGGACGAGCACGTGCCGTTTTTCTCGCTGAAGCTGGTCTACGCGGGCGATACGCTCACAGAGGCCGTTTTGAACGGGCAACGGCTGGAGCAGTCTTAAGGCATCAGGTATTTCCCGGCGTCCTGCTCAAGCTGCTTCCACACCGGGTATTCCGTACCGGTTTCATCGAAGAAGCACTTCAGATCGCGGTTCAGCGCGCAGGCTTCTGTAAAGCTGCCGCAAGGCAGTTTATGGAAAAACATTTTTGGGAGAAATTGCTGAATTGTAAGCGAAGAGTATTGAAAAATCGGTTGCTCCGGATTATAATGGCTACAACATATTGTGGTGGAGAGCGGCCGATCGCCGGACTTCAGACACAAATGAACGACAAGGAAGGAGAAACTTTCATGAGCAAGAAAACAAGATGCCGCGTGCTGAGTCTGCTGCTGGCGCTCGTCATGGTTCTTGGCATGGTTCCGATGGCTTCGGCCTCCTCGGCATACAATGTCAAGCTGACCCCGACGACTCCGGATGCGAGCAAGCTGAGCACCGCCATTCAGCAGAACAAATTCAAGCTGCAGAATGGTGAAGAGGCCTACGCGGACAGCGATACCGTCCGCGCGATCGTTATTTTTGAGGGCGAGGGCGCTGTCCCCGCAGCGCTGAAGAGCACCGGCGTCGCTACGCAGCGCGCTGTCGCAGCCGCGTCGAAGACCCTCACGGCGCAGCACAGCCGCATTAAGACTGCGATCCAGTCCAAGGCTGTCAGCTATGACGTCAAGTACGAGTACACCACGCTGCTCAACGGTATGTCCGCAGACGTCAAGTTCGGCGACCTTGAGAAGCTGGCCAGCACGGCAGGCGTCAAGGAGGTCTATCTGGCCAACTATTACGACGAGCCTGTCGTCATGCCCAGCATGGATTCGGCCAACGACATGACCAACATCACCAAGGTTCGCGGTTATGACACCGGCAAGGGCACCGTCATTGCGGTCATCGATACCGGCATCACCCCGGGCCACGAGGCGTTCACAGCGTATGACAGTATGCTGAACAAAGCCGCGATCAGCAAGGAACAGGCCGAGGCCGCGATTGAAAAGCTTGGCCGCGGCAAATATCTGTCGGCAAAGGTTCCGTTCTCCTATGACTATTATGACAAGGACAACGACGCGAACGACGACGTCAGCGGTCACGGCACGCACGTCTCCGGCATCGCAGCCGGCTGCGTCCTGTCGGATGACGGCGGCTATGAATTCGCAGGCTCCGCGCCCGGCGCGCAGATCCTTGCACTGAAGGTCTTCTCCTCCGACGCAACGAAGGGAGGCACCTCCAGCGACGTTTATCTCGCAGCCCTTGAAGACGCCTACACATTGGGTGCGGACGTCATCAATATGTCCTGGCGCACAGAACGGCTTCGTCTATGACGGCATCGAGGAAAAAGTCCTGAACGGCATCTTCACCACGCTGGACGACGCGGGCGTCATCTGCTGCATCGCAGCGGGCAACGAAGGCTCCATGGCAGACGGCGAGAGCATCACCGGCGTTCCTGCCGGCTATGTCACGTCCGACTATGCGGACTACGGCGTTGTCGGTTCCCCGTCCACCTATGACGGCAACCTGTCTGTTGCGTCTGTTGACAACGCGAAGTACGCCTCCCCGGCGCTCGAAGTTGACGGCGCACAGATCGGCTACAGCGATACGGTCAACGCTTATAATACGCTGGCTGGTAATACGTATGACTTTGTTCTGGTTCCCGGCAACGGCGAAGAAGCCGACTATGACGGCATCAATGTCACCGGTAAGGTCGCAGTGATCAAGCGCGGCGGCATTTCCTTCGTTGACAAGGTCAACAATGCGGATGCTGCCGGCGCAGCTGCTGCAATCGTTTACAACAACGAATCCGGCATCATCAACATGGCGCTGGACGGCACGAAGCTTCCCGCTGTTTCCGTTTCCGGCGAGGACGCGGACAAGCTGCTCAAAGCGAAGGAAAAGAAGGTCAAGTTCCTTGCGGAGATGGCCTCTGTTGACAACCCCACCGGCTGGCAGTCTTCGTCCTTCAGCTCCTGGGGCCCCACCCCGTCCCTGACGCTCAAGCCGCAGATTTCCGGCGTCGGCGGCAGCGTTCTGTCTGCACAGAACAACACGATGGACGGTTATCAGGTCATGTCCGGTACCTCCATGGCGACGCCGGATGTCGCGGGTGTTACTGCAACCATCCTGAGTTATCTGAAGAGCGAATCGAAGTACAAGGATCTGAGCAAGAAGGAACTGGCTGACATGGCAGAGGCTCTGTTGGCGTCCTCCGCGCAGACGGTTATCCCCAACAACTACACCTTCAGTCCGAGAAAGCAGGGCGCTGGTCTGGTCGATGCTTTCCATGCCGAGCAGCTTGTTCTCGGTGGTGCAAAGGCGTACATCACCAACCCGATCGCCAACATCGGCGACAACCCCTCCAAGGACGGCCACTTCCAGATCCGCTACACCGTCAAGGATCTGAGAAACGAGTTCCCGGGCTGGGATCTCGAAGAGGACGGCAAGGAATTCAACATTTCGTGGAAGTTCTGCTTCGATGAGCCCGTAGCAGATGAGGAAGGCAACTACTACAACGCACTGACGACGCTCGGTCTGACAGAGGACGAGGTCACTGTTACCACTAACTATGAAGACGACGTTCTCGTCATCGGCCCCGGCCAGACGGCAGAAGTCGTGATCGACGTACAGCTGACGGATGATTTCATGGCCGATATCGACGCCATCTATCCGAACGGCGCGTACATCGAGGGCTACATCAACTTTACGAGTCCCGCTGCAACCTATGACCCGACCGCCTGCTTCCATGGCACGTTCATGGGCTTCTATGGCGACTGGGCACAGGCTCCCGTTATGGAACAGCTTGACTGGATCGACGTTATGACCGACAACACTGACGTCACCTGCAACACCTGGCCGAATCTGGCCTATCTGGCTGCGATCAGAGGCAACTCCATCACCAGCAGCTCTCTGGCCGGTACGAACCCGTTCGACTCGGAGCTGGATCTCCCGTTCGATGCGGACAGAATCGCAGTTTCCAGCCCGGATGCCGCATATGCGCTCGAGCGGACGCTGTTCATGCAGCCGATGACGCTCCGCAATGCCCGTCACCTGATCATGGTTGTCTCCAACCGTGAAACCGGCGAGGTCTACTATGTGGACAACACCGAATATCTGCCGAAGGCCATCTATGACACGGATAACGGCTGGTCAGCCACCGGCTCGTTCCTGTGGGACGGCACCGATCTGGACGGCAACGCAGTTCCGAACGACACCAAGGTCGACGTCAACTACTATGCCAACATTGCCTATGGCGCAGACGAGCTCGGCGCGCTGACCAATGGCCGCACGGATTACAGCAAGCTCAAGACGCAGGGCCAGAAGTATCTGGAGTGGAACTATGTCTGCACAGTCGACTCCGAGGCTCCGAAGGCACTCACGGCAAGCTATGACCCGGATACCAAGAAACTGACTGTTAAGGTCAAGGACAACCAGTATCTGGCCTATGTCGAGCTTGACACCTATCCCGATCTCACTGCGAGAGACGACGCGATCTTTGCAGAGAAAGCTGCCGGCACTGCGTCCACAGTTACGCTGGATGCTTCGAGCGTCACGAACGGCATTGCAGTTCTCTATCTGTTCGACTATGCGACCAACTACACCGCATACGTTGTTGATCTGGACGCTGCTTCCGACGGCGAGCTTACCAACTGCACCGTGACGCTGCAGTCCTACAATGCAGATAAGGGTCTTGTCAAGGAAGCCTACACCGATGACTTCGCTGCCAAGGATGTCGTTGAGGTCTGGTCCGGCGAAGAAGTGACCGCACAGGCGCAGCCTGCCGAGGGCGAGGAGTTCTACGCATGGATGCAGAACGGCAAGATCGTCTCCACGGATGCGAACTACACCTTCACGGCTGTTTCCGACGTGACGCTGACGGCAGTCTTTGATCCGATCTATACCGTTTCCTTCGATTCTGACGGCGGCACGCCGGTCGAATCGCAGCTGGTTATCCGCGGTGAGACTGCCTCCAACCCCGGCGAGCCCACGCGCAGTCTGTACACGTTCGAAGGCTGGTATCTGGACGGCACGCTCTATGATTTCAGCAAGCCCGTTCTGTCCGACCTGACGCTGACCGCAAAGTGGAAGCTCATCAACGAGCCGATCGATCCCATCCTCCCGGCACTGATCCCCGCCACGAAGACCCCGACGACCGGCAGATTCCCGTTCACCGACGTGACCACGGGCGACTGGTTCTATGACGCAGTCAAGGGCGCCTGGGAGAACGGTCTGATCAATGGCGTGACTGCCACGACCTATCAGCCGAAGGGCACGCTGACTGTTGCCGAAGCGATCAAGCTGGCCTCCGCACTGCACCAGATGATCAAGGACGGCAAGGTCACGCTGACCAACGGCAGAGGCTACTGGTACGAAACCTACGTCAACTACGGCGTCCGCGAGGGCATCCTTGACGAGAGTTACCAGAAGCTCAGCTACGAGCAGATGACCAAGCCTGTTTCCCGCAGCGAGTTTGTCCACATCTTCTTCAAGGCTGTAGGCAGCTACAAGACGATCAACTCTGTCGCGGACAACAGCATCCCCGACGTGAAGACGACGGACAGCTACGGCGATGAGATCTACACGTTCTATCGTGCAGGCATCCTCACCGGCTCCGATGCCGCCGGCACGTTCCATCCGGCCAGCACCATCGTCCGCAGCGAAGCTGCCGCGATCCTCGTCCGGATGTACGACGCATCCTACCGCGTCAACATCACGCTGAAATAATTCCCCGCACAAAAGGGGCGCTTCCCACCCGGGAAGCGCCCCTTTTTCAGTTGTAATCAAGAAAGCTGCTTTGCAGCACACAAGGCAGTTATTTGATGCACGTGTGCTTTTTGTAGCCGTATTCCTCCGCTTCTTCGGCGGAATTGAAGTAAATGCGGTTCTCCTCGCCGGGGAGCTTGGCGCAGCTTGCGCTGTGGACGATCATGGAATTGCGGTTGCCGACGAACGGCGCGTCCTTCCCGGCCGCCGGTTCGCGGCTGGTGGGGTCTGTTGTGATGGACAGCGTTTCCCCGTCGGAGACGATGATGATCTCGCCCTGTGTGTCGGTACGGTAAATTTCCGCGTTCAGCGCCTCCAGTCGCGCCAGCACGTCCGCGCCGGGGTGACCGTAGTCGTTGTCCGCTCCGACGCTGATCACCGCCACAGAGGGCTGCACAGCTGTCAGGAACGCCTCGGATGAGCTGGTCGGGCTGCCGTGGTGACCGGCCTTCAGAACGTCCGCACGCACATCCGCGCCGGATTCCAGCAGATCCCCCTCGGCCTTCTGCTCCATATCGCCGGTAAACAGGAAGCTCGTCCCGCCGTAATCGACACGCAGGACAAGACTGCCGTTATTGGGGTCGGAATATTCCTGCACCGGCCCGATGACTGTCACCGCTGCGCTGCCGAGACTCCAGTGCGTGCCGGTCTGCGGCACCTCGATCTGCCTGCCCTGCTCTTCCGTATACTTGACCACGTTGGAGAAAACCTTCGTCGTATACTCTGTGACACTGGAATAGACGTGCTCCGCCGGGTATTTTGCCAGCACGGCGGCCAGTCCCCCGCAGTGATCCTCGTCCGGGTGCGTATTGACCACATAGGTCAGCTCCGTCACGTTCAGCCGGTTCAGACGGGACACCAGAAACTGCCCCTCCTCGACCGGCCCGCCATCAATGAGCATCGTGTCCTCTCCGCAGGAAAGCAGGATACTGTCTCCCTGTCCGACGTCGAGAAAACGCACCGTCAGCGTCTCATCAGACGGCACCTTCTGCGCTGTGGTGGTCGATTCTGAGGTCTGCGAATCGGATAACCACTGGAAGCCGCGCCCCAGCGCCTCCCCGCCGAACCAGATGGCCAGCACCGCCAATAAGAGCACGGGCGTCAGCCACCATGGGGGCTTCTGCTGATTTTTCTTTTTCCTGTTTTCAGCCATACCGTGTGCCTCCGATCTCTTTTCTCTATTCTACACCATAAATCAGCCCTTTTCCAGCGCAAAAAAGAACCCCCTCGGTTTGAAGCCGAAGGGGATACTCTTTTTTCAGGGACCGAATCAGACCAATTCGATGACGGCCATCTCGGCTGCGTCACCGCGGCGGGGCCCGATGCGGGTCACGCGGGTGTAGCCGCCGTTGCGCTCAGCGTACTTCGGAGCAATCTCCTCGAACAGCTTGTGCGCGACGTCTTCCTTGGTGATATAAGACAGAGCCTTGCGGTAGTTGGCCAGACCCTTCTTCTTGCCAAGGGTAATCATCTTCTCGACGACAGGCTGGACTTCCTTCGCGCGGGTAAAGGTCGTCTCCATCTTGCCGTTTTCGAGCAGGTATGTGGTCATAGCCCGGAGCATCGCCTTGCGCTGGTCGCTGGTTCTGCCGAGCTTTCTGGTACCAAACATAGGGTTACTTCCTCCTTCTTTGAAAGGTTATCGCTTAATTATTAGAGTTTGCGGAATCGTCGCTTGCCAGACTCAGGCCCATCATCGCGAGCTTGTTCTGAACCTCTTCGAGCGATTTCCGGCCCATGTTGCGTACCTTCATCATGTCCTCGCCGGTTCTGGAGATCAGATCCTCGACGTTGTTGATGTTGGCGCGCTTGAGGCAGTTAAAGCTGCGTACAGACAGATCAAGCTCTTCGATGGTCATTTCGAGGACCTTATCGCGGTGCGTTTCCGCCTTCTCGGCCATCGTGGGCTTGCTGGCCACGGTCTCGGAGAGATTCGTGAACAGGCTCAGATGGTCGGAGAGGATCTTCGCACCGAGGCTGACGGCATCCCTTGCAGAGATCGTCGAGTCGGTCCAGACTTCCAGCGTCAGCTTGTCATAGTCTGTCATGTTGCCTACACGGGTGTTTTCTACGGTGTAGTTCACCTTGTAGACGGGCGTATAGATCGAATCCACGGCGATGGTGCCGATGGGCATATTGGGCGTCTTGTTCTTGTCGGACGGGACGTATCCGCGGCCATGGCTCAGCGTGATCTCCATGTTGAAGCTTGCATCGGGGCCAAGCGAGCAGATGTGCTGCTCAGGGTTGAGGATCTCAACCTCGCCGTCGGCCTTGATGTCGCCGGCGGTGACTTCGCACTCGCCCGCAGCGTCAATGTAGACGGTCTTGGTGCCCTGGCAATGAAGCTTCGCAATGATCTTCTTCACGTTCAGCACGATCTCCGTGACGTCTTCCTTGACGCCAGGAACCGTGGAGAACTCGTGCTGCACGCCCGCGATCTTGATGGAGGTCGCGGCGGTGCCGGGCAGCGAGGAAAGAAGAATTCTGCGCAGGGAGTTGCCGAGCGTGGTGCCGTATCCCCGCTCCAGAGGCTCTACGATATACTTACCGTAGGAGACGTCATCCTGGGAATCGATACACTCGATACGCGGCTTTTCAATTTCTACCATGAATAAATTACCCTCCTTGTAACTACGAAACCTTGTTTCGTTGCCGAATTCAGCTTACCAATAAACGAGGGTGAAACGTTACTTGGAGTACAATTCGACGATCAGATTTTCTGCAATCTCGAAGTCAATATCGTCTCTTGCGGGCAGTGCGATAACCTTGCCGCTGAGGGTGTTCTTGTCTCTTTCCAGCCACTTCGGAGCTGCGACGAAGGCGTCGTCTTCCTTCATCTTCTTGAAGCGGGTGGTGGAGCAGCTGTTTTCGCAGACGGCGATGACGTCGCCGACATTGACCGTGTAGGACGGGATGTTGACGCGCTTGCCGTTTACAGTGTAGTGGCCGTGGTTGACCAGCTGACGGGCCTCGCGGCGCGTGGAAGCATAGCCAAGACGGTAAACAACGTTGTCCAGTCTGCGCTCGACGAGGCTCAGCAGATTCTCGCCGGTGTTGCCCTTCATGCTCTCGGCCTTCTCATAGAGGGTGTGGAACTGCTTCTCGAGAATGCCGTACACGAATTTGACCTTCTGCTTTTCGGTCAGCTGCGTGCCGTACTCAGACTTCTTGGTTCTTCTTTTGCCGCCGGGATTGCGGTTGGACTGCTTGGAGTAGCCCATGGCTGCGGGAGAAACGCCGAGCGTTCTGCAGCGCTTCAGAACAGGCTGTGTATTCTTTGCCATATCAATTCTCCTCCTTCATCAAACGCGGCGGCGCTTGGGCGGACGGCAGCCGTTGTGCGGGATCGGGGTGACGTCCTTGATGAGCGTGACCTCGAGACCTGCGGACTGCAGCGCGCGGATCGCGGATTCACGGCCCTGGCCGGGGCCCTTGACGAAGACTTCGACAGTCTTCAGACCATAGTTTTCCACAGCTGCCTTTGCAGCGGTCTCTGCGACCATCTGCGCGGCGTACGGAGTGGACTTTCTGCTGCCGCGGAAGCCGAGGCCGCCGGAGGAGGCCCAGGACAGGGCGTTGCCGTTGGCGTCGGTCACGGTGACCATGGTGTTGTTAAAGGACGAGCGGATATGCACGGCGCCCTTTTCGATCGTCTTGCGCTCACGACGGCGCTTGACAACTTTCTTTACTGCTTTAGCCATTTACATATCCCTCCTTACTTCTTCTTATTCGCAATGGTCTTCTTCGGGCCCTTGCGTGTACGGGCGTTGGTCTTGGTTCTCTGGCCATGAACGGGCAGACCACGGCGATGACGGACGCCGCGATAGCAGCCGATCTCCGTCAGGCGCTTGATGTTCAGTGCAACCTCACGGCGGAGGTCGCCCTCGATGGTGAAGTGCTTGTCGATCACTTCACGAAGTGCGGATTCCTGATCCTCGGTCAGATCCTTGACGCGGATATCCGGGTTGATCTGGGCCATTTCCAGGATCTTCTTAGCGCTTGTTCTGCCAATACCGTAGATGTAGGTCAAACCGATCTCGATTCGCTTCTCACGGGGCAGGTCAATACCAGCAATACGTGCCATTTACTTCAGAGCACCTCCTATTAACCTTGTCTCTGCTTATGCTTCGGGTTTTCGCAAATAACCATAACACGGCCCTTGCGCTTGATGATCTTGCATTTTTCGCACATGGGCTTCACGGACGGTCTTACTTTCATACTGTTAACCTCCATTGAGACCTCAAGTCTCTATTTACTTCTCCATGTGATCCTTCCTCTGGTCAGATCGTACGGCGACATTTGCACCGTGACCTTATCACCGGGCAGGATCTTGATAAAGTTCATCCGGAGCTTGCCGGAAATGTGTGCCAGAATGGTGTGCCCGCCGCCGATATCGACGGAGAACATGGCATTCGGCAGTGCATCGGTAACGATGCCCTCAAGTTCGATTACGTCGTCTTTTGCCAAGATCAATTAACCCCCTTGGTTTTGACTTTGTTTTTGGCCGAAGCTGGCCAATTCTTTTCGTAATTCGCTATTGAGTACCTTCTCGCCGTTGCGAATTTTCTCGGCGATTCGTGACTCCGTCCGAGGTATCTGTTCAATATGCTTGCGCTTTTTGCGCTTTGGCTTCTCCAGCCTGCGGCTCTTGCCGTCGGCGAGATAGACATACTGCTCATCCGCGTCGATCACGTAGAACAGCTGGCCCTGATCCCGCCCGGCCTTTGAGACGACCAGGCTCGATTTGTCAACTTCCATAGCTTACAGTCCCTCAGTGACGGTGAGGATTTCCGGCTCGCCGTCGGTAATCAGAATCGAGTTTTCATAGTGCGCCGCGAGCTTGCCATCGGCAGTTACAGTCGTCCAACCGTCCTTCAGGACGCGCACATCGTACGTGCCCTGCGTGACCATCGGCTCGATTGCCAGGGTCATGCCTTTGACCATGCGCGGGCCTCTGCCGGGGGATCCGAAATTTGGGACCTCTGGTTCTTCGTGCATCTTTTCGCCGACGCCGTGCCCGACAAACGCGCGGACAACGCCAAATCCATGGCTTTCCACGTATGTCTGCACCGCATGGCCGATGTCGGAGATCCGGTTGCCCTGACGTGCAAATTTGATGCCCTCGTAGAAACTCTGTTCTGTTACCGTAATGAGCTTCTGCGCCGTGGGGGAGATTGCCCCACACGCGAAAGTAGCGGCACAGTCACCAGTAAAACCGCCCCATGTCGCGCCCACGTCCACCGAGACGATGTCGCCCTCCTTCAGCACCCGGTTGCCCGGAATGCCGTGGATGATGACCTCGTTGACGGAGATGCAGGTGCTGGCCGGGAAGCCCCCGTAGCCGAGGAACGTCGGTTTTGCTCCCTGCGACAGGATAAATTCATATACCGCCTTGTCGATCTGTTTGGTCGTTACGCCCGGCCTTACCATTTCGCCTGCCAAAGCACGCGCTGCCGCGGTAATTTTACAGGCCTTGCGCATAATCACCAGTTCGCGCTCATTTTTTACTGGAATCATGTTATTCACCCAATGCTGCCAGAATGTCTCTGGTCGCATATTCGATGGGCTGGTTGCCTTCCACCAGCTTGAGATTGCCGAGCTTCTTGTAGAAGTCCTTCAGCGGCTCTGTCTCGGCATGGAACACCTTGAGGCGGTTCTTGACCGTCTCCGGCGCATCGTCCTTGCGGACGGTGAGCGGTGCGCCGCACAGATCGCAGACGCCGTCATGCTTCGGCGGGTTCGCAACGATGTGGAAGCTTGCGCCGCAGCTGCCGCAGACGCGGCGGCCGGTCATGCGCGCTTCGATCACCTCGTCGGCGATCTCAATGGACACGACTGCGTCAAAATGGATGCCGGCCGCTTCGAGCGCCTCGGCCTGCGGGATCGTGCGGGGGACTCCATCGAGGATGAAGCCGTTCGCGCAATCCGCGCGGGCGACCCGTTCGCGGACGATGCCGATGATGACATCGTCCGGAACGAGCTTGCCAGCGTCCATGAAGCTCTTGGCCTTCAGGCCAGTCTCGGTTCCGTTTTTGATCGCTTCGCGAAGAATGTTGCCGGTGGAAATGGTGGGGATGTTCAGCTTCTTGCTGATGATCTCCGCCTGTGTGCCTTTTCCGGCACCGGGAGCACCCAAAAGAATCAGCTTCATAGCATCTTCCTCCAATTACTCCAGGAAGCCTTTGTAGTGACGCATGAGCATCTGGGCCTCGAGGCTCTTGACCGTCTCAAGCGCAACGCCGACGACGATGATGACGGACGTGCCGCCCACCGCGAGGGAGGTGTTCTTGATGATGATGCCGGCGATGATCGGCAGGATCGCGACGATCGCCAGATACAGAGCGCCAAAGAGCGTGATCTTGTTGATAACCTTCAGGATGAAGTCCGAGGTCGGCTTGCCCGGGCGGAAGCCGGGGATGAAGCCGCCGTTCTTCTTGAGGTTATTGGCGATTTCGATCGGGTTGAACTGGATCGTTGCATAGAAGTAGCTGAACGCAATGATCAGCAGGAAGTAGCAGACGATGTAGAACGCGCTCTTCGTGTCGAAGATATAGGTGTTCATCCAGGTCCAGAAGGAGCTGCTGCCGGTGCCGGTGAAGGCGATGATCGTCGCGGGCAGAGTCGCAATGGACTGCGCGAAGATGATCGGCAGAACGCCGGACATGTTGACCTTGACCGGCAGGAACGTGCTCTGACCGCCGTACATCTTGCGTCCGACCACGCGCTTGGCGTACTGGACGGGGATCCGGCGCTCGGAGTTCGTGATGAACACGATGAACACAACGATCAGCAGCATGCCGAGAACCAGCAGGATCGCGGTGTACCACTTGATCGCGCCGGAGGCCAGCGAGGAAACGAGCGCGCTGACGAGCGACGGGATACGGGAAATGATACCTGCGAACAGGATCATCGAGATGCCGTTGCCGATGCCGAACTGGTCAATCTGCTCGCCCATCCACATCAGGAAGGACGCGCCGGCCATGAAGGTCACGACGATGACAAGGCCTGCAAGGAAGCCAGTCTCGTTGAGCAGGTTGTAGTTCTTGAGCATCACATAGTAGGCAAAGCCCATCAGAAGAGCAAGGCCGACCGTGGTGTAGCGGGTGATGCGCTGGATCTTCTTCTGGCCTTCCTCGCCGCCCTCCTTGGCAAGACGCTCAAGGGCAGGGATGGCGATGGCAAGAAGTTCGATGATAATGGATGCGTTGATATACGGCTGGATACCGATGGCGAAGACCGTCGCCTGCGAGAACGCAGAACCGGACATCGCGTTGTACAGACCCAGAACCGTACCGGACAGCTGCTGCGAGAAGTAGGTCGCGAGCTCTGCTACGTTGACGTAGGGAACGGGAACGCAGGCGCCCAGACGGTAGATCAGAAGGACAAACAGCGTAAAGAGGATCTTCTTGCGAAGCTCGGGGATCTTCCACGCGTTACGGAGTGTTGTAAACACTTACACCACCTCGGCCTTTCCGCCCGCCTTTTCGATTTTTTCCTTGGCAGACTCCGAGAAGGCGGCAGCCTTCACGGTGACCTTCTTGGAAACGCTGCCGTTGCCAAGAACCTTCAGACCGTACTTGCAATCGTGCAGAATGCCTTTTTCGATCAGGGCAGCCGCGTCAACGACCGCGCCGTCTTCGAACTTGTTGAGAACCGCGACGTTCACAGCCGTCAGGGGCTCTGCGAAGATGTTGTTGAAGCCGCGCTTCGGGATGCGGCGTGCCAGAGGCATCTGGCCGCCTTCGAAGCCGATGCGGAGCTTGCCGCCCGAACGGGCCTTCTGGCCCTTGTGTCCGCGGCCTGCGGTCTTGCCGTTGCCAGTGCCGGTGCCACGGCCCTTGCGCTTATTCACATGGGTAGAACCCATAACCGGAGCAAGTTCATGTAAATTCATCTACTTGTCCTCCTTATTGTTCTTCCGTGACCTGCAGCAGATAGCCGATCTTTGCGATCTTGCCGCGAGTCTGGGTGTTGTCAGGCTGAACAGTTTCCTGACCGATCTTGCGCAGACCGAGGGAATGCGCGGTCGCGATGTGCTTTTCAAGACGGCCGTTCAGGCTCTTGACAAGCTTAATTCTAAGATTCGCCATTTTGAGCCCTCCTTAACCGACGATGTCTTCCACGTTCTTGCCTCTGATGCGCGCAACTTCCGCTGCGTCGCGCAGAGAGGTCAGACCCTGCATCGTTGCCTTGACAACGTTCTGCGGGTTGTTCGAGCGCAGGCACTTTGCACGAATGTTGGAAATGCCGACTGCTTCCATGACAGCACGGACAGCGCCGCCGGCGATGATGCCGGTGCCTTCGGGAGCCGGCTTCAGCATGACGCGGCCAGCACCGAATTCGCCGATGATATCGTGCGGAATCGTGGTGCCTTCGAGCGTGATCTTGACCATGTTCTTCTTCGCGTCAGCAATACCCTTCAGGATTGCTTCGGAAACTTCAGCGGCTTTGCCGAGGCCGTAGCCAACGGTGCCCTTGCCGTCGCCGACAACAACCAGAGCGGAGAACTTCATGACACGGCCGCCCTTGACGGTCTTGGAAACGCGGTTCAGGTAAACTACCTTTTCGATCATTTCCGGGCCATTGTCTTCCTTGGGTGCGCGATCTCTATTGTAAGCCATTGTTCATCCTCCTCCGATTAGAATTCCAGGCCGCCTTCACGGGCGCCTTCGGCAAGCTCTGCCACACGACCATGGTAGATATAACCGCCACGATCGAACACGACAGTGTCGATGCCCTTTGCCTTGGCGCGTTCTGCAACCAGCTTGCCGACCTTGCGGGCAGCTTCCTTGTTGCCGGTGGCGCCTTCGAAATCCTTCTCATTGGAAGCGGCGGCAGCGAGCGTAACGCCGCTCACGTCGTCAATGATCTGTGCGTAGATGTTGGCGTTGCTGCGGTAGACGTTCAGGCGGGGCCGTTCGGGCGTGCCGGAGATCTTACCGCGAACGCGGGTATGACGCTTCATACGCTGAGCGTTCTTATCAAATGTTTTCACCATAATGGCACACCTCCTAATTACTTCTTACCGCCGGCCTTGCCCTCTTTGTGGCGAATGGTCTCAGTGGCGTACTTGATACCCTTGCCCTTGTAAGGCTCGGGAGGTCTCTTGCCTCTGACGTTCGCTGCAAACTGGCCGACCTTCTGCTTGTCGATGCCGTTGATGACGACCTTGTTGGGAGCCGGGACATCGATCGTGATGCCGTCGATCTCTTCCATGGTGACAAGGTGGGAATAGCCGAGGTTCATAACGAGCTTGTTGCCTTCCTTGCTGGCCTTGTAGCCAACGCCGTTGATCTCGAGCTCTTTTTTGAAGCCATCGGTCACGCCGACGACCATGTCATGGATCAGGCTGCGGGTCAGGCCGTGCAGGCTCTTGTGCAGCTTATCCTCGGACGGGCGGCCGACATGGATCACATTGCCTTCGACCTTGATGATCATCTCCGGGCGCATCGTCTGAGTCAGTGTGCCCTTGGGGCCCTTTACGGTAACGACGTTCGGCTCCGCGATGGAGACCTCGACGCCTGCGGGGATGGTAACGGGCATTCTGCCAATTCTAGACATTGTTCAATACCCTCCTTACCATACGAATGCCAGGACTTCGCCGCCGACATGGTTCGCACGCGCTGCCTTGTCGGTCATGACGCCCTTGGACGTGGAAATAATTGCGATGCCGAGACCCTTCAGGACTCTGGGCAGCTCGTCAGCACCGGCGTAGACACGCAGGCCGGGCTTGGAGACGCGGCGCAGGCCGCTGATGACCTTTTCCTTACCGGCAAGGTACTTCAGCTGGATGCGGATGACGCCCTGGGTGCCGTCCTCGACGACTTCGTAGCTCTTGATGTAGCCTTCGTCGAGCAGGATCTTTGCGATGGCCTTCTTCAGGTTGGAAGCGGGCACATCGACGGATTCGTGCTTTGCCGTGTTTGCATTGCGGATGCGCGTCAGCATATCGGCAACGGGATCAGTGATTTGCATGGTTTGTTCCTCCTAGTTTGAAGTTACCGCAGTGCGGTTTTGGTGGCGAGGTATCACGACTAATCCTTGCTGCCGGCCGGAGCCGGCCCGATTAACCGTGACCTTTCGCCATCCATACTTTTATCGTTGGAGGGCGGCTCCCGCCGCCCTGGCGATAACAAAGAAAGTTATGGGCCAAAGCCCTTCTTCACTCAACCGCTCCATCAGTCTTCTGAGGGCGGATTGGTGAAGATTTTCGTGCAAGGCAAGGTCTGAGTGCGCCGGCGTACTTTGTGTACGCCAAGCGCTCAGAAACGCAGCATTGCGCGAAAAGATTTACCAAGACGCCTTACGAACTCCGGGGATCTGGCCTTTATAGGCCAGCTCGCGGAAGCAGATACGGCAGACGCCGTAGTCACGCAGGTAAGCATGGGGACGGCCGCAGATCTTGCAGCGGTTATAGTAGCGGGTGGAGAACTTGGGTTCTTCCTTCTGCTTGAGAATCATTGCTTTTCTTGCCATTACCGGTATCCTCCAATCAAGCGTAGAACGGAGCGCCGACCATGGTCAGCAGCTCTTTGGCTTCTTCGTCGGTGGTCGCGGTGGTGCAGATGCAGATGTCCATGCCGCGGATCTTGTCGACCTTGTCGTACTCGATTTCCGGGAAGATCAGCTGCTCCTTGAGACCGAAGGCGTAGTTGCCGCGGCCGTCGAAGGAGTTGGGGTTGATGCCGCGGAAGTCGCGGACACGGGGCAGAGCCACGTTGAACAGACGGTCGAGGAACTCCCACATACGGTCGCCGCGGAGGGTGACCTTGACACCGACAGTCTCGCCTTCACGGACCTTGAAGTTCGCGACGGACTTGCGGGCCTTGGTAGTGATGGGCTTCTGGCCGGTGATGGTGGCGATGTCCTTGCAGATGGCTTCGATTTCCTTGGCGTTGCCCTTGGATTCGCCGCAGCCAACGTTGACGATGACCTTGCTCAGCTTCGGGATCTGCATCACGGACTTATACTGGAACTTGTTCATGAGGGCGGGAGCGATCTCTTCGGTATACTTAACTTTCAGTCTGGCCATGTTTCAATCCTCCCTCTCAAATCGTCTGGCCGCACTTCTTGCAGACGCGGACCTTCTTGCCGTCGGCGAGCTTGACAGCATGGCGGGTAGCCTTGCCGCACTTCGGGCAGACGAGCATGACCTTGGAAGCGTACATCGGGATCTCGCGGTTGATAATGCCGCCCTGATCGCCCTGCTTCTTCGGCTTGACATGGCAGGTCGCGACGTTGACGCCTTCGACGACGACCTTACCGGCAGCGGGCATAGCCTCGAGGACCTTGCCCTTCTTGCCCTTGTCCTTGCCGGACAGGACAATAACGGTATCATTCTTCTTAACGTTCATCTCTTGGTCCCCCTATTAAACTGTTTCGGGTGCCAGGGAGCAGATCTTCATGAAACCAGAGTCACGGAGTTCTCTCGCCACCGGCCCAAAAATACGGGTGCCGCGAGGGCTGTTGTCATCCTTGATGAGAACGGCTGCGTTCTCGTCGAAGCGGACGTAGGTGCCGTCTGCACGGCGGGCGCCCTTCATGGAGCGGACGATGACGGCCTTGACGACCTCGCCCTTCTTGACCGTGCCGTTCGGCGCAGCCTTACGGACAGACGCAACAACGACGTCGCCGATGTTGCCGTACTTGCGCTTCGCGCCGCCCAGGACGCGGATGCACTTGATTTCCTTGGCACCGGTATTGTCGGCAACCTTCAAATAAGTTTCGCACTGAATCATTTGTTGTCGACCTCCTTACTTTGCCTTTTCAACGATCTCTACAAGTCTCCATCTCTTGTCCTTGGACAGCGGACGGCACTCCATGACCTTGACGGTATCGCCGATGCCGGCTTCGTTCTTCTCGTCATGGGCCTTGAGCTTGTAGGTTCTCTTGATGATTTTATGATACAGCGGATGCTGTACGTTCGTCGCGATCGCAACCACGATGGTCTTGTCCATCTTATCGGAGATGACGGTACCAACTCTGGTCTTGCGGAACGCTCTGGTAGTTTCACTCATTGCAGTTTCCTCCTCAGTTACTTGGTCTCGTTCTCACGAATAATAGTTTTGATGCGGGCAATATCTTTCTTGACGTCTGCGATGCGCAGGGGGTTGTCAAGCTGGTTGGTTGCATGCTGCATTCTGAGCATGAACAGGTCCTTCTTGAGATCTGCCAGCTTGGAGTCGAGCTCAGCCGCAGACAGTTTACGGATTTCGTTTGCCTTCATCTTATTCACCACCATTCTCGGTTTCCGGGGCTTCCTTGGCAATGATCTTCGTCTTGATGGGCAGCTTGTGCTGAGCAAGACGCAGTGCCTCGCGCGCTTCCGCTTCGGAAACGCCGCCGATTTCGAACATGACTTTCTGATTCTTGACGACTGCAACCCAGTATTCCGGAGCGCCCTTGCCGGAGCCCATACGGACGCCGAGAGCCTTCTTCGAAACAGGCTTGTCGGGGAAGATCTTGATCCAGACCTGGCCGCCGCGCTTGGTGTAGCGGGTCATGGCGACACGGGCTGCTTCGATCTGATTGCCGGTGATCCAGCCCGGCTCCATTGCCTGGATACCGAACTCACCGTAGGAAACCTTGTTGCCGCGGGAGGCAGCGCCCTTCATGCGGCCTCTCTGTACGCGGCGGTACTTGGTTCTTTTCGGCATTAACATTAGCGGTTGCCTCCTTCCGTGTTGTTGTTATTGTACGGACGGCGCTCGCCGTTGTAGGAACGGCGGTCATTGTTGTACGGACGGCGTTCACCGCTGTTGCGGCGGTCGCCACCCCGGCGGTCGTTCGGACGGCGGTCGCGGCGCTCGCGCTTTGCGGGCTCCGGATTCTCGGAACGCAGCGTGGAGTTCAGGACTTCGCCCTTGTAGATCCAGACCTTGCAGCCGACGCGGCCGTAGGTCGTGTTGGCCTCGGCAAAGCCGTAGTCGATGTCGGCACGGATGGTCTGCAGGGGGATGGTGCCCTCATGATAGGATTCGCTTCTGGCGATCTCGGCGCCGCCCAGACGGCCGCCGCAGGTGCACTTGATGCCCTTCGCGCCCAGACGGGTCGCGCGCTGGATGGCCTGCTTCATGGCACGGCGGAAGGAGATACGCTTTTCGAGCTGCGCGGCGATGTTCTCCGCGACGAGCTGTGCGTTGAGGTCCGGGGAACGGACTTCGACAATGTTCAGAGCGACGGTCTTGCCAAGCTTGGCTTCGATCTTCTTGCGGAGCACTTCGATCTCCGTGCCGCCCTTGCCGATGATGACGCCGGGGCGGGAGCAGTGGATGCTGATCTTGACCTTGGCGTTGTCGCGCTCAATTTCGATCTTGGCAATACCGGCAGAATAGAGGGCGGACTTCAGATACTTACGGATGTTGTAGTCCTCGACGATCAGATCGCCGACCTTATCCTCACGGGCATACCAACGAGAGTCCCAATCTTTAATTACGCCGACGCGCAATCCATGGGGATTAACTTTCTGTCCCATAGTAACCTCCTGCTTAAGCCTTCTCGCTCACACCGATGGTGATGTGAGTGGTTCTCTTCAGAATGCGATTGTATCTGCCCTGCGCTCTGGGCATGCCGCGCTTGAGCGTGGGGCCCGGGTTGGCGATGGCGGTGGTCACGACCAGATTGTCGGCGTTCATGCCGTGGTTGTTCTCCGCGTTCGCAACAGCGCTCTTGAGCAGCTTGAGCATGGGCTCGGAGGCCGCCTTCGGGGTCTGCATCAGATATGCGGTTGCAGTCTTTACGTCCTTGCCGCGGATCAGGTCGCACAGAATGACGACCTTGCGCGGAGAGATACGCAGGTATTTCAAATAAGCTCTAGCTTCCATGTTTCTTGCGTCCTCCTCTTATGCGTTGGTGGTCTTGCTGCCGGAGTGGCCGCGGAAGGTCCGCGTCGGAGCAAACTCGCCAAGCTTGTGGCCGACCATATCCTCAGTGATATAGACGGGTACATGACGGCGGCCGTCATGAACAGCGATCGTGTGGCCAACGAAGGAAGGGAAGATCGTGGAGCTTCTGGACCAGGTCTTGAGGACCTTCTTATCACCGGCCTTGTTGAGCTCTTCCACGCGCTTGAACAGCTCGGGTGCTACAAACGGGCCTTTTTTAATGCTTCTGCTCATCTTATATCCTCCTTACTTCGCGTTTCTGTGCTTAAAGATATACTTGTTGGTGCGGTTCTTGGTCTTGCGGGTCTTCAGGCCCATTGCAGGCTTGCCCCAAGGCGTCATAGGACCGGGATGACCAACAGGAGACTTGCCTTCGCCGCCGCCGTGCGGGTGGTCGTTCGGGTTCATAACGGAGCCGCGGACCGTCGGGCGGATGCCCATGTGGCGGGTACGGCCGGCCTTGCCGATGTGCACGTTCTCATGGTCGATGTTGCCGACCTGACCGATGACTGCCACGCAGTTCGGGCGGACGAGGCGGACTTCGCCGGACGGCAGACGGACCTGCGCAAACTGCGCGTCCTTTGCCATCAGCTGGGCGTAGTCGCCGGCGGAGCGGACGAGCTGTGCGCCGCGGCCGGGGTTGATCTCGATGTTGTGGATGATGGTACCGACGGGGATATTGGCCAGCGGCAGGCAGTTGCCGGGCTTGATATCGGCGGCGGCGGAAGAGACGACGGTGTCGCCGGTCTTCAGACCGACAGGCGCGAGGATGTAGCGGAGCTCGCCGTCTTCGTACTTGACCAGAGCGATGAACGCGCTGCGGTTCGGGTCGTACTCGATGCGCTGGACAGTTGCCGGCATATCGAGCTTGTCGCGGCGGAAGTCGATGATGCGGTACTTGCGCTTGTTGCCGCCGCCGCGATGGCGGACGGTGATGCGGCCGTAGCTGTTGCGGCCCGCGTTCTTCTTGACAGTCTCAAGAAGGCTGCGTTCAGGCTTTGCCTTTTTGTCTACGCCGTCGAACGCGGAAACAGTCATGTTTCTTCTCGACGGGGTATACGGCTTAAAAGATTTGATCGCCATATTGCGTTACTCTCCTTACAAATTGATTAGACCATACCCTCGAAGAACTCGATGGTCTTGGAATCGGCAGTCAGCTTGACCATGGCCTTCTTCCAGCTGGCGCGGCGGCCTGCGGGAGCGGCGCCCTGGCGCTTTTCCTTGCCCTCCATACGGATGGTGTTGACTTTTTCGACCTTCACGCCGAAGATCTCCTCGACAGCCTTCTTGATCTCGACCTTGTTGGCGTCGATCGCAACCTGGAAGACATATTTCTTGTCTTCGGTGGCTTCCATGGACTGTTCGGTGATGACGGGCTTGATGATGATATCGTAAGCGGTCTTCATTATGCGAACACCTCCTCAATCTTTGCAAGAGCAGCTTTGTCAACGACGAGCTTCTTTGCGTTCAGAATGTCGTAGACGTTGATCAGGTTGGCGAAGGTCACCAGAACACCGGGGATGTTGGCCGCGCTCTTGACAACGACTTCGTTGTTTTCAGCGGTGACGACCAGAGCCTTGGTATCGGCGCCGACAGCCTTCAGGAACGAAGCCATGGGCTTGGTCTTGATGGCGTCCAGCTTGATCTCGTCGATGACGACGATGTTTTCTTCCTGTGCCTTCGCGCTCAGGACGGACTTGAGAGCCAGTCTCTTGACCTTCTTGTTGAGCGTGTAGCTGTAATCGCGGGGCTTGGGTGCGAACACGATGCCGCCGTGGGTCCACTGCGGAGCGCGGATGGAGCCCTGACGGGCACGGCCGGTGCCCTTCTGGCGCCACGGCTTGATGCCGCCGCCGGAGACCTCTGCGCGGGTCAGGGAGCTCTGCGTGCCCTGACGGCAGTTGGCCAGATGGTTCTTTACGACGTCGTGAACGACAGCCTCATTGGGCTCGATCCCGAAAATGGCATCAGAGAGCTCGATCTCGCCGACCTGCTTACCAGCCATATCAAAAACTTTAGTCTGCATGATTTACTCTCCTCTCTCAGCGGTTTCTTGCCGAAGCCTTCTGCGGGTTGGTACGTGCGGAAGCCTTCTGCGGGTTGATGCTCGCGTTGGCAGCAGCGCCCTTTGCCTTGAAGTTCTTGACGGTGTTCTTGATGTAGACAACGCCGCCCTTCGGGCCGGGGATCGCGCCGCGAACGACGATCATGTTGAGCTCGTCGTCGACCTTGACGATGTCGAGGTTCTCAACCGTGACCTGCTCAACGCCCATCTGGCCTGCGCCATGATGGCCCTTGAAAATACGGCTGGGGGAAGAGGTGGGGCCCATGGAACCGGCCTGACGATGGACCGGGCCGCCGCCGTGGGTCATCGGGGTGCGATGGCCGCCGCAGCGCTTGACCGGGCCTTCGTAGCCGTGGCCCTTGCTGATGCCGGTGACGTCGACCTTGTCGCCGACTGCGAAAACGCTTGCCTTAATTTCGTCGCCGACGTTCATCTCGGCGGCCTTCTCCACGCGGAACTCCTTGAGGTGCTTCTTGAGGGCAACCTCAGCCTTTTTCAGATGGCCGAGCTCCGGCTTGGTCAGCTTGGATTCCTTGACGTCCTCAAAGCCAAGCTGTACGGCGTTGTAGCCGTCTTTTTCGGTGGTCTTCTTCTGGGTCACGACGCAGGGGCCTGCCTCGATAACGGTGACCGGAATGACCTTGCCGCTCTCATCGAAAATCTGGGTCATGCCCACTTTTTTGCCGATGATCGCTTTCTGCATTTGCATGTGTGTTTCCTCCTAAGTTAAGGTTATTGGTTGAGCGACGTGCGCATTGGGGCGCATTGGTCGGTCAACATGACCCGTCCGTCCTCTATAGTGGCGAACCGTGGCGGGCTGCTGTAATTGACGTTTGGATTACAGCTTTATCTCAATTTCAACGCCAGCGGGAAGGTCGAGGCTCATGAGAGCTTCCACAGTCTTCTGGTTGGGGTTGAGAATATCGATCAGTCTCTTGTGGGTTCTGCGCTCGAACTGCTCACGGGAGTCCTTGTACTTGTGAACAGCGCGAAGGATGGTGACGACCTCCTTCTTGGTCGGCAGCGGGATGGGGCCGGAAACGGAAGCGCCGTTGCGCTTGGCGGTTTCGACGATCTTCTCGGCGCTGGCGTCGATGAGCTGATGATCGTAAGCCTTGAGGCGGATTCTGATCATTTCCTGATTTGCCATGTTGTGTTTTTCCTCCTTGAATAACGTACTCAGTGGTTTCTTTGATCTCTGGGTACGGTCGAGTCTCGCAATACGCTAAGCCGTGCGTATCATTCTGCGCCATGAAAAAAAGCCGACGTTGTCGGCCATTTATCACCGCAGCGATATACGCTGTACTGTGATCCTCAGCCGCCCGATGACCGGACATACTCCGCAGAAGTTACCGCCCGTGGCGCAATCTCCTGCATCATCGCAATGACACGCGTGGGTGCGTTGCACATCCTTTTCGCGCGCTCATATATCATATAACAAATCCCCCTTGGTGTCAAGGGGGATTTTCAATATTTTTTGTTCAAAACAGCAGAACTTTCGCGCCCGGTTTTGGCCTTTTTGCCGAATCCCGGCGTTCATTTCTTCCGCCACGTGCTGGGCATCAGCAGCACCAGCATCGGGTACAGCTCCAGCCGCCCCAGCAGCATATCGATGCACAGCACGACCTTCGCCAGCGGCGAGAAAAACGCGAAGTTCCCCGCCGGGCCGCACAGCCCGAGGCCGGGGCCGATATTATTGAATGTCGCAAGGACAGCCGTCAGCGTCGTTGACCCGTCATAGCCGTCGAGCGAGACGAGCAGCACGGAGGCCGCGGTGATCAGCACATACAATATAAAATAGGTGCTCACCGCGCGGACCGTCTCGCCGGAGACAGGCTTGCCGTCAACGGTGATGACCTTGACGGTGTGCGGATGCAGGATCTTGCGCAGCTCCGCCTTGGCTGCCCGCATGAGAATGACGACGCGCGAGACCTTCAGCCCGCCGCCGGTCGAGCCTGCGCTTGCGCCGACGATCATGAGAAGCACCAGAATCACGCGTGAGAACTCCGGCCACAGGTCAAAATTCTCCGTACCGTAGCCCGTCGTGGTGATGACGGACGAAACGGTAAACGCCGCATGGTGCAGGCTGTAGCCAAAATCCCCGTGATAGAGGCTTTTAATGTTGAAGGTAATAAGCAGCGTCGAGATCACGATGATCGACACGTACCAGCGCAGCTCCGTGTTCTTCCACGCCAGATCAAATTTTCTGCGCAGCAGGAAGAAATAGATCGAGAAATTCACGCCGAACAGCGCCATGAAGACCGTCGTGACCGTCTGCGTGTAGGCGCTGTAGGAGGCGAAGGAGTCGTTTCTGATGGCGAAGCCGCCCGTGCCCGCCGTGCCGAACGCGTTGCAGAGCGAATCAAACAGCGGGTCGCCGCCCGCCAGATATAAGATGATCTGCACGACCGTCAGACCGAAATAAATGCCATACAAAATTTTAGACGAATCGACCATGCGCGGGACCATCTTGGACACCGTCGGTCCTGGGCTTTCGGCGCGCAGCAGATGAATGGCCTGTCCCCCGTCCATGCGAACGATGGCCAGCATGAACACGAGAATGCCCATGCCGCCGATCCAGTGTGAAAGGCTCCGCCAGAAGAGCATACAGCGGTCAAGCGACTCGACCGCCGGGAGGATGCTCGAGCCGGTCGTCGTAAAGCCGGAGATCATCTCGAACACCGCGTCGAGGTAAAACGGGATCTGCCCCGACAGCGTGAACGGCAGCGCGCCCACGAGCGACAGCACGATCCAGCTCAGCGCGACAGCGATCAGGCCCTCCTTCGCGTACATGGCGCTGCGCTTTCTGCCGCCCAGGCCGAGCGCCAGCGCGCCCAGCACGGCCGCACCCAGCAGCACCCACAGAAAATACCAGCCGTTTTTCTCCCGGTAAATGACCGCCACCAGCAGCGGCAGCAGCATGAGCGTGGCCTCGATCAGAAGCACCGCGCCCAGCACGTATACAATGACCCGCTTATTCATGCCCCGGCCCTCTTGCAAGGATGTCCTCAAGCTTGCCGAGCCCTGCGCTGCACGTCACGACGATCACGCTGTCGCCGGGTTCGATGGTGTCCTGGCCGCTGGGGATGATGATCTGCCCGCCCCGGCCGATGCAGCCGATCAGCAGATTCTCCCGCAGCTTCAGCTCCTGCAGCGGAATGCCGCAGAGCTTCGAACCTTCGGACACGCGGAACTCCAGCGCCTCAGCTTTACCGCCGACAAGCTTGTAGAGTGTTTCGATCTGCGAGCTGCTCTCGGAGTTCTGCATGGCCCGGACATAACGACAGATAAGGTTTGACGCGGAGTTTCGCGGGTTAAACACGCTTCCCAAATCCATGCTGTCGATGATGGACTGGAACGATGTGCGGTTGACCTTGGTGATGACCTTGACCTTCGGCCATGTCTTTCGGATATACATGCCGATGAGCACGTTTTCCTCATCGATGCCGGTCAGCGCGGCGACCGCGCCGGTCGTCTCGATGCCGCATTTGCGCAGAAACGCCTCATTTGTGCCATCTCCGCACAGGATTTCCGCCTTGGGCAGCAGCACAGAAAGTTCCTCACAGCGGGCCGGGTCGCTTTCGATGATCTTCACGTCAAGTCCCGCCTCGACCAGCTGCTTTGCCAGATAATATGCAATACGTCCGCCGCCGATAAGCATTGCGCTGCGCACACGCCCTGCCGCCAGCTTCATCTGCCGGAAGAACTGCTGCGCGCCCGCGTAGGACGCGACGAACGAAATGCGGTCGCCCGCCTGCAGCCGGAACGAGCCGGAGGGGATATGAATCTCCTGCTCCCCGCGCTCGACCGCGCAGATCAGGACCTTTGCCCTTGTGATGCCGGGCAGCTCCATCAGCGTCCGGCCCGCCAGCGGCGAATCCGCCGGAAGCTGGAATTTCAGCAGCTCGACCTTGCCGCCGAAGAAGGTGTCGGTCTTGATAGCCGACGGAATGCGCAGCGTCCGCGCCATCTCCGTCGCGCAGATCAGCTCCGGATTGACGGACAGGCTCAGCCCCAGATCGTCGGAAATGAGCGACAGCTCCCCCGCGTATTCCGGGTTCCGGACGCGGGCAATGGTGTGCTTCGCGCCGATCTTCTTCGCAACGAGGCAGCACAGCAGATTCAGCTCGTCCTGCGCCGTTACCGCGATGACCAGCTCCGCCTCGTCGACGCCCGCCTCCAGCTGCGTGGCATACGTCGCACCGTTTCCCTCAATGCTCAGAATGTCCAGATCCTCAACCGTCCGCTGCAGCGGCGCGCCGCTGCGGTCGACAATGGTGATCTCATGCCCCTCACGCGAAAGCTGCTCCGCCAGCGCACTGCCGATCTTTCCGTCGCCCACGATCACGATCCGCATGGTCTCAACTCCTTTTTCTCTCATCCGTTCCGAATTTGCAACAAATATTGTACCACGCCGCCCGCTTTTTTGCAACCAGCCCCCGGTAAAGCCCCTGTTCAGGAATGTTCCCTCTTGCCCGATGCGGGAAAAGGCGGTATACTAGGGTGTATCTGAAAACTCATGATGTGACCGGCAGCGAGGGATTTTTGCGTTGCGCAAGACATTTTTTCGCAGGAATACTGACGTATTTCAAGGAAAAATGACGCGGCGCACCGCAAAAAGGCCCGCTGTCCGGGTGCGTTGGGAGTTTTCAGATACACCCTAGGTTAAAATATCTGCCGCTGCTCCATGAAGCTTCGTAGGGGCCGATGCCGGTCACAGCCGTTCGCGACGAAGGAGCGTTACGGATGTGGGTCTGCCGCTTGCCGGTACACATCGGCCCGTTGGGAAGTTGCGAATTTGCCGAAGACTACCATAAAAAGCGGTGCATTCTGCCGGGCCGATGTGGGCATCGGCCCCTACAGTGTCTCGGTGAATTCGTACTGCCATACAGGTTTCGAACGCAGGGCGTTTTTACCGCAGCTATTCAAACGTAACTGCTCACGAATTTGGTTGTACCATAACAGGCGGCGCGTACCATAGCGCCCGCAGGGTGCGTATGTGTGTTCGAAACGACTAAAAAATCGGCTCTTGCTTGAATTGTGCCCGCAGCACGCACCTAACCGTAACCCAGCGCCCCTTTTCTCCCCTGTCTTTTCCGGCAAGGCGGAAAAGGCAGGGCCGCCGGAGGCCCGTCCCAAAACATCCACCCCATTCACGGAGGTTTACTATGAAACACCCCTATCTGCAAACCGGAAAGATCGTCAGCACGCATGGCGTACATGGCGAGGTCAAGCTTCTGCCCTGGGCCGACGGCCCGGAATTTCTGCTGCAATTCCACACGCTCTATCTGGACGGAAAAGCCTATCAGGTCGAGCAGTCGCGCGTGCAGAAGACCTGCGTGCTGCTGAAGCTGGAAGGCATCGACACCGTCGAGGCCGCGAGCGCGCTGCGCGATAAGGTCGTCTCCATCGCGCGTGCGGACGCGAAGCTGCCGGAGGGCAGTCTGTTCATCGCCGACCTTCTGGGTCTTCCGGTCTACGACGGCGAGACGCTGCTCGGCACGCTGGCCGAGGTCATGCCCACACCTGCGAACGACGTGTACGTTGTAAAGTCCGAGGACGGGCAGGAGCATCTGATCCCCTCCGTGCCGGATTTCGTGCTCGAACGCAATCTGGACGAGGGCTATATCAGAGTCCGCCTCATCGAAGGGATGTAACGCCATGCGCTTTGATATCATGACCCTGTTCCCGGAGGCCGTTTCTCCCATGCTGAATGCCAGCATCCTCGGCCGGGCGCAGAAAAAGGGCCTGATCGAAATTCATGCTCACCAGATCCGGGACTATACCGTCAACCGCCAGAATCAGGTCGACGATTACCCCTACGGCGGCGGACGGGGCGCCATCATGCAGTGCGACCCCCTGTGGCGCTGCTGGTGTGCGGTGTGCGACGAGATCAGCGCGCCGGTGCATACGGTTTTCCTCTCCCCCTGCGGCCCGGCCTTTGATCAGGCCAAGGCGCGGCAGCTTGAGGCAAGCTATGACAATCTCATCCTCGTCTGCGGCCATTATGAGGGTGTCGACCAGCGGTTTCTGGACGAATGCGTCGACGAGGAAATTTCCATGGGCGATTTTGTGCTCACCGGCGGCGAAATTCCCGCCATGGCCATTGTCGATGCCGTCTCACGCCTCATCCCTGGCGTGCTCGGCGACGAGATCTGCTTCACCGACGAGAGTCATTGGAACGGACTGCTTGAATACCCGCAGTATTCCCGGCCCGACGAGTGGCACGGGCTGAGCGTGCCGGAGGTTCTGCGTTCCGGCGACCATGCGAAGGTCGCGCGGTGGCAGAAAAAGCAGGCAATTTTGCGGACGCTGCACCGCAGGCCGGATCTGTTTTACAAGCTGCGCTTCCCGTATAAAACGCGGGCCGAGCGTAAATTTATCGCAGAATTGGAGGCGGAGGACGATGCGTTCCGAGATCGAAACCCTAAAAACCTGGATTACCGAAAGTGATAACATTGTATTCTTTGGCGGAGCCGGCGTGTCAACGGAGTCCGGCATTCCGGATTTCCGCAGTACAGACGGCCTGTACCACCAGAAATTCGACTACCCGCCGGAGACGATCCTGAGCCACACGTTTTTCTATCAGAACCCGGAGTATTTCTTCCGCTTTTACCGCGAAAAAATGCTCCCGCTCGACTATCAGCCGAACGAGGCGCACAAAAAGCTTGCCGCGCTCGAACAGGCGGGCAAGCTCCGCGCCATCGTCACGCAGAACATCGACGGCCTGCACCAGAAGGCAGGCAGCAAAAATGTCTTCGAGCTGCACGGCTCCATCTACCGCAATTACTGTGAAAAATGCGGCAAATTCTATCCGCCGGAATACATCCGGGATTCAGACGGCGTTCCCCGCTGCACCTGCGGCGGCCGGATCAAGCCGGACGTTGTCTTATATGAAGAAAGCCTCGACCAGAAGGTGATCGAGGGCGCGGTACGCGCGATCGCGGACGCAGAGGTGCTTATTGTCGGCGGCACATCGCTGACGGTCTATCCGGCGGCGGGACTCATTCGCTATTATCGAGGAAACAAACTCGTACTTATCAACCGAGACGAAACACCGTATGACGGCTATGCCAATCTGATCTTCCGCGATCCCATCGGCAAGGTATTGGGGGCAATCTGACACGATGACAAGAGCTGAATTTTCCGCATGGTGCAGCTCCGTCCGCCTGCTCGACGGCGCGACGGGCAGTATGCTCCGCGCTGCCGGGATGCCGGCGGGCGTCTGCTCCGAGCGCTGGATCCTTTCGCACCCGCAGCTGCTGCTTGACTTGCAGCGCGCCTATTCCGCCGCAGGCAGCGACGTGATCTACGCGCCCACATTCGGGGCCAACCGCGTGCTTCTGGGCCACCACGACCTGCAAAACGAGGTTTCCGCCCTGAACCGCGACCTTGTGCAGCTCAGCCGTGAGGCGGTCGGGACAAATGCGCTCCTTGCCGGCGACATGACCACGACGGGCCAGCCCGTCACTCCGGGCGACGACAACGCGTATGCCGCACTTCTGGAAATTTACCGCGAACAGGCCGAAGCGCTTTTGATTGCAGGCGTCGATCTGTTCGCCGTGGAGACGATGATGGGCGTGACGGAGTGCATGGCCGCAGTCGAAGCCATCCGCAGTCTGTGCGACACGCCCATTTTATGCACGCTCTCCGTCTATTCCGACGGCAAATGCTATTTTGACGGCTCTGCCGAGGAAGCGGCGGAGATCCTGCCCGGCCTTGGCGCGGACGCCGTAGGTCTCAACTGCTCGTCCGGGCCTGACCAGATCGGCACGGTCGTGCGCATGATGAAAAAAGCCGCGCCGGACACTCCCATCGCGGCCAAGCCCAACGCAGGGCTGCCAACGATCACGGAGACCGGCGAGGCTGTCTATCATATGGATCCCGAGGACTTTGCGCGGCATATGCGTGCGCTGAAGCAGGACGGCGCAAGCCTGCTCGGCGGCTGCTGCGGCACAGAACCTGCGTATATCGAAGCGCTCCGCGCGCTGCGCTGAGCCTTATCCGCCCAGCTTTTCGCGCAGATAGTCCCGCACCTGCGCAGGTGGAAGTCCAAGCGCAAAGCCGAACTCCCCGTAGAGCATCTCCTCGGCCATGCGCCAGCTGCGCAGCTCAGTCGAGTTGACGCCCCGGCGGCTGGCCGTCTGGCTGTTCTGCTTGGCATGGAGCGTCTTGCACAGGCGCAGGAGCGCAACGCAGTCGTGCCCGGATAAAATGGCGCGGTAATACTCGCCCGCCGCACGGCTGTCGGGCGGCACGTCGCCCAGCGGCTCCAGCTCCGGCAGGCGCGGAAGAAGCCGCTCCAGCTCCTCGCGCGTCAGAACAGGCCGCATGACGGCCTTCCCGTCGACCGGCGTGTAGATCGTGCCGTCGTGATAATACGGGCGCAGACGGTAATACGCGCGGTTTTTGTCCAGTCCCGCAACCTTCAGCTTCCCGGCTTCCTCGACCCGGCACACGCCCTCAACGCCATAAACAATATATTCCCCGACTGAAAACATAGGCTTCCTCCTTCTTTTCCGGATAAACGTAACTTCTTACAGATACCAGTATACCAGATTCCGAGCAGAAAGTGTAAGCCTTTTTTCAACTTTTTTTGCGTTTTTCTTCCGAACGGCGGACAACCTTACGGCTTGTCCGCCGTATTTGCGCCGCCTGGGCGGCGGTGCAGGAATTCATCGAAGGCGTCGATGCGCTCAGTCAGGGGTTTGATGGACACAAAGCGGAAGAAGCCGCCGCGCGATTGCATCTTATGCCACAGCTTCTGCACGTCGATGGCGTCATAGACGCTCTTGTCGATCTGCGCAGCCTTTTTCTGCACGACCGCACCCAGATGGACAGAGAAGCACAGATCGATCAGGAAAATGCCGAAGCACACGCCGACCATGAATGAGGCCAGCGGGTGCGCCACGAACCACTCGACCAGCTTCCGGAGTCTCGGATAGAGCAGGAAGTAATACCCCAGCGACAAAACGCCCCAGAAAAACGTGAACAGCGGGCAGATAATGCCCTGGATATTGCCCCAGAGCTTGCTGTAGTCCCAGAGGCGCAGATGGAAGCCCTTGAAGCTCACAAGGCCAACGATGTATTCCAGCAGCGTCATCGCCAGCGCCATGACGACGAACATCACAGGATAATACCAGAACGTGCCGGAAAACGAGCCGAAGAGCGTGTGATCGAGTTCCGAAAGAATAAACAGCAGCACCGTGCCGAAGCCGTAGAGCGGCAGGCAGGGGCCGAACAGGAAGCCGGGGTTCAGCCATTTGCGCTCCGGGTTCGCGCCGGAGAAGAAGCGGCGGAAAAACAATTCCAGCACCCAACCGCCGACACCGCCGAAGAAAAACAGATACAGAACGATCAGAAACACCTGAAATTTGGACATAGCGACCTCCGCATTCTTTTTTCCTCAGCTTACGACATTCCGATTCCGCTGTCAAGCCAAAAGAAAACAGTGACGTTTTGCGCCAGATATGGTATACTGTCGGCAGATTATGCAAAGGAGCGTTTTATCATGCGCGGCATCCCGTCTCTTATCACCGACATCCGAAAACAGGTCTTTGCCGAGGTCGCCAGAATGGCCTACTCCGGCGACTACACCGACATGGAGGACATCCCCTTCAAGATCGTCCCCGGCCAGAGCCCGCTGCACCGCGAATCTGTGTTCCTCGAACGCGCTATTGCGGGCGAACGCGTGCGCCTCGCGATGGGTCTGTCCTTACAGCCCGTGCAGACGCGCACACTTCTGACTGAGGGCATGGACCAGGCGGCCATCGCCGAGCAGTATTATGAGCCGCCGCTCGTCAACATCATCCCCTACGCCTGCCACGCCTGCCCGACGAAGCAGTACCGCGTGACAGAGCTGTGTCAGGGCTGTCTTGCCTCCTCGTGCCAGCGCGTGTGCCCGAAGGGCGCCGTCAAATTCGTCAACGGCAAGAGCCGCATCGACCAGAAGCTGTGCATCAAGTGCGGCAAATGCGCCAGATCCTGTCCGTATAACGCCATTACGTATCTGGAGCGGCCCTGTCAGGCCGCCTGCGGCATGGACGCCATCGGCGTCGACGAATACGGCAAGGCGTGCATCGACTATGACCGCTGTGTCTCCTGCGGCCAGTGTCTGGTCAGCTGCCCGTTCGGCGCGATCGTCGACAAGAGCCAGATCTATCAGGTCATCCGCTCCATCCTTGAAGGCAACGAAGTCGTGGCCATCGTCGCGCCATCGTTCGTCGGGCAGTTCGGCAGGGACGTGACCGTTCCGAAGTTCCTGACCGCCATGAAGCAGCTCGGCTTTGCCGACGTGGTCGAGGTCGCGGCCGGCGCGGATATCTGCACGATTGAAGAAGCGCACGACTTTCTGGAAAAGGTACCGAACGAGCAGCGCTTCATGGCGACCTCCTGCTGCCCGTCGTGGCGGATGATGGCGCGCAGGCTCTTCCCGGCGGAGTCCGGCAATATCTCCATGACGTACACGCCGATGGTCTACACGGCGCGGCTCGTCAAAAAAGAACACCCGAACAGCAAGGTTGTCTTCATCGGCCCGTGCGCGGCAAAAAAGCTGGAAGCCATGCAGGATGATATCCGCACGGACGTTGATTTTGTCCTGACCTACGAAGAACTCATGGGCATCTTTGAGGCCAAGGAGATCAATTTCTCCGCGCTTCCCGACAGCCCCGATCTGGACGAGGGCACGCGAGCCGGGCGCGGCTTCGCCGTCGCAGGCGGCGTGGCTGCCGCAGTGGAAGAACTGATTCATAAAGAGCACCCGGATATCGAACTCAAAACACAGCGGGCTGACGGCCTGCGCGACTGCCGGAAGCTGCTGATGCTGGCCAAGGCCGGAAAGCTCGACGGATATCTGCTCGAGGGCATGGCCTGCCCCGGCGGCTGCGTGGCAGGCGCGGGTACGGTCGTCTCGGCAGACACAGCAGCAAAAAAGCTGGCGCAGCATATGGCACAGGCCAGCGGCGAAACGGCGAAGGACAGCAAATACCGCGATCTGGCCGACCAGCTGAACTGAGAGGGTGACAGACATGAAAGCTTGCAGAAAAATTGCAGCACTGGCGCTGTGCGCGGTGCTGCTGGTATCGCTGATGCCCATAGTTTTCGCGGCAGACGCGGCCCCGGCGCTGCAATTCGACGAAAACGGGGAATTCAAGATCCTGATCGTCGCCGACACGCAGGACATTGACAAGCCGCAGAAGGAAACCATCGCGCTGCTGGAGGCCGAGCTGGACGCGGCGCAGCCGGATCTCGTCGTATTTTTGGGTGACCAGATCCACGGCCCGTCGATCGGCAAGAGCGTCGAGCGCACGCAGAAGGCGCTGGATGCGTTCTTGCAGCCGGTGGCTGAACGGGGTCTGAACTTCGCGCTCGTCTTCGGCAACCACGACGACGAGGGCGGTGTCAGCAAGGAAACCCAGATGGCATATTACCAGAGCTACCCCGGCTGCCTCGCAGCTGCGGGCGACGTGACGGGTGTGGGCAACTACAATCTGCTCGTCTATGACTCCGACGGAAAAACGCCGGTCGTGAACCTCTGGTTCTTCGACTCCGGCTCCTACGCGCCGGAGGGTCAGGGCAAATACGACTGGGTGCGGCAGGATCAGATCGACTGGTATCTGGAAACAGAGGCGGCGCTTGCCGCCCGGAACGGCGGAACGCCCATCCCGGCCTACGCGTTCCAGCACATCATTGTCCCGGATATTTACGACGCAATGGACATCGTTCCGTCCAGCGAGAAGAAGAACGGCGCGGTCGAGGGCTACGGCTGCCGCAAGGGCACGTATTATTCCGCTGCATCCGTGATCGAGGCCGGAACGCTCGGCGAAGCGCCGTGCCCGCCGGATGTGAACGGCGGTGAGTTCGCCGCGTGGAAGCAGGGCGGCGATATCGTCGCGGGCTTCTTCGGCCATGACCATGTGAACGACTTCATTATTCCCTATGAGGGCATCGATCTGATCAACACCAACAGCACCGGCTTTTACATCTACGGCGCAGGCGAAAACCACGGCGCGCGGCTCGTAACGCTGCGCGAATCCGACCCCACGGCCTATGAGACGCGCATGCTCTATTATAAGGATCTGCTCGGTACAAAGCTGCCCTTCGGCTTCGCGGGCACATGGGGCGCGTATGTGCAGCGCATTGTCCTGCTGGCCGTCTGCGCGCTTGTGCTCGTGCTGGCAGGCGCAGTGTGCCTGACGGTACATCTGGTCAAAAAGCGCCGCCGCGTGCGCAGGTGATTTGCCGCGAACGCGTTCCAAGGTCAACCGGAAAGCTGCCTAGGGTGTATCTGAAAACTCCCAACGCACCCGGACAGCGGGCCTTTTTGCGGTGCGCCGCGTCATTTTTCCTTGAAATACGTCAGTATTCCTGCGAAAAAATGTCTTGCGCAACGCAAAAATCCCTCGCTGCCGGTCACATCATGAGTTTTCAGATACACCCTAGAAGCGAACGCAGCTGGCAGGGGGCAGGGCTGCGCTCCGCCCGGTGGGCAGCTGCGAATTCGCCGAGGATTTCCGGGAAAACCGGTGCATCCTGCAGGCGGACAGAGTCGTCCGCCCCTACGGGATATGGGAAGTATTGAAGCTTCGGCGTAGGTGCCGACGCCTCTGTCGACCCGTTTGGGAAGTTCCGAATTCACCAAAAATTTTCGTAAAATCGGTGCATTCTGCCGGGCCGATGTGAACCCCATCAAGATTGTACGTTTTTGGAGTGCAGCGCACCCCGTATAAGACGCAAAAAAAGCGGCTGCCGGAGCAGCCGCTTTTGTATGGGGGTTGGTGCTTAGTTCAGTTCGGTGATGCCGTCGATTCTCAGCTGGAAGGACGGAGCGGACTGGAAGTAGGACTCGTGGTAGTAGCCGTCGAAGACTGCCTCGTCGGCATCGGGCACGAAGTCGCCGTCGGTATCGGTTGCAAAAGCCGTGGTAACGGTTTTGCCACCAACGGTGAACTTGCTGGTATCAAAGACATGCAGGCTGCCGTCCTTGATAGCCGCGATGGTCTCGTCAACCTTCTCCTGGGTGCCGGGAGCGCAGGACTCGCCGAGCGGAGTGAGGGTAACGGCGTCGGCCTCATAGCCCTGGCACCAGTTCTGATCGAAGGACTCGCCGTTCATAACAGCGCGGAATGCGTACTCATAGAAGACTTCCCAAACGTTGGTCGGGGAGGTCAGAGCGGCGGTCGGAGCGACTGCGAGCATATCGACGTTGTAGCCGACGCAGTAGACGGTCGTTCCGGCGTCGAGGGCTTCCTGGCAGGCGGCCGGAGCGCCGGTGGAGTCGGCGTGCTGGCTGACGATGATGCAGCCGTCGGCGATCAGAGCCTTGGCAGCCTCGTTCTCAGCGGTGATGTTGAACCAGGAGTTGGTGTACTGCACCTGCATGGCGACATCGGGAACGATGCTCTGCAGGCCAAGGAAGAACGCGGTGTAGCCGGAAACGACCTCTGCGTACGGATAAGCGCCGACATAGCCGATCTTGATCTTGCCGTCAGCAGTCTTGTTCTTGTCTTCGACCTTGCCTTCGTCGATGAGCTGCTGCAGCTTCATGCCGGCGACAACGCCGCCGACGTAGCGGGCCTGATAGATGCCGGTGAAGGCGTTGTGGAAGTTATCAAGGCCGTTGGCTCTGGCGGTATCGCCGGTCATCGCGACGAACTGCACATCGGGATATTCCTCAGCTGCCAGAAGGCAGAAGGACTGATGGCCGTAGGAGTTGGTGATGACGATCTGGCAGCCCTGGTCGACACAGTCAACGCAGGCGTCATAGCAGCTCTCGTCTTCGGGGATGGAGTATTTCCAGATGATGTTGCTTTCGCTGATACCCAGAGCCTTGGCGGCTTCCTGGATGCCCTTGATATGGGAGTAGGTGTAGCCTTCGTTTTCGTCGCCGATCAGAACGACGCCGATCTTGATGTCGGTGCCGACAGCGTCGCCAGCGGGCTCAGCGGTTTCGTCCTCGGCCGGAGCGTCGGTCTCTTCCGCGGGCTCAGTGGTCTGTTCGTTGTTGGTTTCAGCCGGGGCGGGTGCGTCGGTCTTTTCTTCCGTCTTGGCAGTGGAAGCGCAGGCAACCAGAGCGAAGACCATGACCACGGCGAGAAGCAGAGCGATGATCTTTTTCATGTATTCGTTCCTCCTAAAAATTTTTGCGGTGAACGCCGCAATCCTGCTGTACGGAATATGCACAGCAAATCCGGATAGCTGTATTTTAATTGATTCTATGCAAAAAAGCAATCAGTTTTTTCGGGTTTATGGGCAGAAACACACAAAAAGTTTCAGGAATAGCTAAAAAATATTTAGCTTTTTCGGCGCTTTGTTATAATTGCCCGATTCCGGCGGTTCGATTTCGTGAAGAACGCCCAAGAACATAAGTGGAAATTCTGCGGGCTATTATGATATGATATTTTGGTAGGGCCACGGGCCCGCGCCTGATCTGCCGCATAGAAGGCGCTTTTCGCAAAGGAGCACAAAATCGTGAGGACATTTGTTGTAAAGGGAAATCTCTGCTTCAGCCGCAGCATGGACGAGCTGGTCTGCATGGAGCACAGTTATATTGTCGTCGAAGACGGCCGCGTCGCGGGCGTCTTCCGGACGCTGCCGGAGCGATACGCGCAGCTGCCGGTGCTGGATTATGGCGAGCAGCTGATCCTGCCGGGCATGACCGATCTGCATGTCCATGCGCCGCAGTTTGCCTTCCGCGGGCTCGGCATGGATATGGAGCTGCTGGAATGGCTGAATACCTATACCTTCCCGGAGGAATCCAAATATAAGGAATTGGAGTACGCGGACCGGGCCTACGGCAGCTTCGTGAACCACCTGCTGCACAGCACGACCACGCGCGCAGCCATTTTCGCCACCATCCACGTACCCGCCACAGAGCTTCTCATGCAGAAGCTGGACCGTGCGGGCCTGTCGTGCTATGTCGGCAAGGTCAACATGAACCGCAACTCGCCGGTCTATCTGCGCGAGATCTCGACCAATCAGGCCCTGCGGGACACGGAACGGTGGCTCTGCGAGACTAAGGAAGCATACCGGACCGTGAAGCCTATTCTGACGCCGCGCTTTATCCCCTCCTGCACAGACGATCTGATGTACGGCCTTGCGCGGCTGCAGGCAAAATACGGCGTACCCGTGCAGAGCCATCTGTCGGAAAACTACTCCGAGATCGCGTGGATCCGGGAGCTGTGTCCCCGCTCGAAGCATTACGGCGACGCGTATGAGCAGTTTGGCCTCTTCGGCGGCGGATATCCGTGCATCATGGCACACTGCGTCCACTCGAACGAGGACGAGCAGGCGCTGATGAAGAAAAACGGCGTATTCATCGCGCATTCGCCGGAATCAAACATGAATCTGGCCTCCGGCGTTGCGCCGGTCAACAAATTTCTCGATGACGGCCTGCGCGTCGGCCTCGCGACCGACGTGGCCGGCGGCAGCCACGAGAGTATGCTGCGCGCCATGACCCACGCCATTCAGGCCTCCAAGCTCCGCTGGCGGCTGTACGATCAGGAGGTAAAGCCGCTGCCCTTCGAGCGCGCATTTTATCTGGCCACCATGGGCGGCGGCGCGTTCTTCGGGAACGTCGGCAGCTTTTTGGACGGGTACGAATTTGACGCCGTCGTGCTCGACGACGCGTCGCTCGACCACCCGCAGGAGCTTTCCGTCCGCGCCCGGCTGGAGCGCGCGGCCTATCTGGCCGACGACCGGAACCTGACGGCGAAATTTGTCGCCGGACAGAAGATCCTCGGTTGACAAACCGGCGAGAATCCGGTACAATACAGCCGCAAACCGCATAGCGCCCGGTCAAAGACCGGGCGCAGACAGTTCGGAACCATCCTGTCTTTAAATAAAACTAGGGAAAGCAGGATGGGCGCAGTGCGCCCATCTTTTTTATCATCATCTGACGCTATCCCTCCAATCTTCGCGGCTTGCAGAAGGAGGACAATCCATGAAAAAGCTCACCACCCGCCAGATCGCGCTGAACGGCGTCGTCGCCGGACTCTACGCAGCCATCACGATCCTGACCGCCTCGTTCGCCTACGGAAATATCCAGTTCCGCATCGCGGATAGCCTGTGCGTGCTCGTCGTGCTGGAGCCGAGTCTGACCGTCGGCCTGACGCTCGGCTGCCTGATCTCCAACATTTTTTCGACCGTCTCCGCGCTCGATATCGTCATCGGCACAGCCGGGACGCTGCTCGGCTGTCTGCTGGCTGCAAGAGTGAAAAAGGACTGGCTCGTGCCGGTGCCCGTGATTCTTGCAAACGCCGTGCTGGTCGGCGCAATGCTGGCCTACGTGCTCACGCCGGACGCGCTGATACAGGGATTTTTCATCAACGGCGGCGAGGTGCTGCTCGGCGAGGCAGTTGTTTTATACCTGCTCGGCGTGCCGCTGCTGCTGTTTTTCCGGCGCTCGGGGCTGATGGAAAAGCTCCTGCACGGCGCCCATCCTTCCCCGCACTGAAAACCAGCGCCGCCTCTTGTCACAGCATGACAGGAGGCGGCGGCTTGCGTTTACAGATATTCCGCGTCGTAATTGTTGAGATACCGGTCGCGGCGGGACTGGCGCTTGACGAGGATGAACGCGACCGTGAACAGAACGGCCACGAACGCGGCGAACAGCCAGCCGTAATGGACGGACTCGATCGTTGCGATATAGTCGTAGCAGCCGTGCAGGAACGCAGACAGAAGCAGGGCCAGCACCCGGCAGAGCTTGGACGCGCCGTCCTTTCCCTGTCCGTGCAGGCGCTTGGCAAGGCCGTACCACACGCCCATGAACACGCCGAAGCAGGCGTGGCCCGGTACAGCGGTCACGGCGCGCACGAGCGCGGTCGACAGTCCGTACATGAGCACGTAGCTGATATTCTCCCACAGCGCGAAGCCCAGTGAGACAAATACCGCGTACACAACGCCGTCAAACTGGCAGTTGAAAGCGGCGGAGTTCCACGTCCGGCGCTTGAGCAGGAAGTATTTTGCGCCTTCCTCCGAAAATGCGACGACGCCGAAATACATGAGTACGTTGTACGGCGTGCTGTTCTCCGGAAAATACCGGCCCAGCAGCCAGCTGCCGAAGCGTTCGAGCAGGAGTGCGATAAACGTCGCGGCGATGCCGTAAAGCACGAGCGAAATGAGCAGCGGCGCAGGCTCCTTTTCCAGCTTGTCCGCACGGTAGACATGGACGAGCAGGAACACAGCCGGGATCACTGCGGCGGCGATCAGGATCGGGTTGGTATAGAAGAAAATCATACGCGCATCTCCCTATCGGTTTATGCCGATATTGAAGCACAAAAGCGGAAAAAAGTCAATTTGCGTTTTGCTTGCCGATGTGCGTGCACCGTGGTATACTAGGGTGTATCTGAAAACTCCCAACGCACCCGGACAGCGGGCCTTTTTGCGGTGCGCCGCGTCATTTTTCCTTGAAATACGTCAGTATTCCTGCGAAAAAATGTCTTGCGCAACGCAAAAATCCCTCGCTGCCGGTCACATCATGAGTTTTCAGATACACCCTAAAAACAAAATGGCAGAGGAGGCGAGGATGTGCAGGATACGGCGCTGATGCTCCATACGCTTTTGGAGCTTGGCGAGAGTATGCTGGCCGACGGCGCGGACGTGCGCCGCGTCGAGCAGACGCTCACACGGATGGGACTGGCCTATGGTGCGGTGCGGATGGACGTGTTTGTCATCACATCCAGCATCGTACTGACAATGTGCTTTCCGGACGAGACAAGCGTTACGCAGACGCGGCGGATCGAGAAATCCGCCGTGACGGACTTCAGAAAGCTGGAGGCCATCAACGCCATCAGCCGCAGCTACTGCGAAAAGCCCTTTCCGGTGCAGGAGCTGGCCGACCGGCTGCATCTGGCGAAGCGCTGCCGCCCTGCGCGGTGGAAGCTGTTCGCGGGCAGCTGTCTGGGCGCGGGCGCGCTGACGGTCTTCTTTGGCGGCGCGGGAGCAGACGGGCTGGCAGCGGCGGTCTTTGCGCTGGCGCTGTGCCTGCTGCAGATGTATCTGCCGCTGATCTGCAAAAACAAGGTACTGTTCAATTTTCTTGCGGCCTTCTGCGTCGGGAGCCTGATCAGCCTGGCCTGCCGCGCGCTTCCTGCGCTGCACGGCGACAAGATCATCATCGGCGATATCATGCTGCTGATCCCCGGCCTCGCGTTTACGAACGCGGTCAAGGATATTTTCATCGGCGATACAATTTCGGGCGTCATGCGCCTGATCGAGACGGTTTTGTGGGCGGCGGCGTTGGCGCTGGGCTTTGCGCTGTCCGGCTGGCTGCTGGGGGTGTGACGGATGCAGAATTTCATCGGTCTTTTGACGGCGCTGCTCGGCTCCGCCGGGTTCGCGCTGATCTTCAACGTGCGCAAACAGCTGCTGCCGCTGGCGGCGCTGGGCGGGGCGCTGTGCTGGGGTGCTTATCTGCTGGCAGGATGCGCGACGGAATCTGTCTTTTTGCAGTCCTTCATGGCCAGCGCTGTGACGGCGGTCTGGTCGGAGGTGCTCGCGCGGATAAAGAAAACGCCTGCGCAGCAGTACCTCATCATCGGTCTCATTCCGCTCGTGCCCGGCGGGACACTTTATTACGCCATGAGCGCACTCGTCCGGCAGGACTGGGGGCAGGCACAGCTCTACGGCTACCGGGTCAGCGCGTTCGTGCTCGGGATCGCGGCAGGCGTGAGCCTGACGCTGAGCCTGCTTGATATGCTGCTGAACGCGCGCAGACGCATTCAAAACAAAAGGTAGGAGCATTTTTTATGGAAAACCGCTGCATCATCGTCTCCGGCGGCGTTTTCAGCCCCGCGCCGGAGCAGCAGCCGGGCGATTTTGTCATTGCCTGCGACCGGGGCTACGCCTACTGTGAACGGCTCGGTCTGACGCCGGATCTGTTCATCGGCGACTTCGACTCTTATTCCGGTGCAGTCGCGCCGGGCGTAGCCGTGGAGCGTCTGATCCCTGAGAAGGACGACACGGACACCGGCCACGCCATCACATACGCGCTGGCGCACGGCTTCCGGACGCTGGTCCTGACCTGCGCGCTGGGCGGGCGGCTGGATCACACGCTGGCCAATCTCCAGAACGCAGCGAACGCCGCCGTACAGGGTGCGTCCGTGACCATTCTGGATGAAGGCTCGGAGATCAGCTTCCTGACGCACGGAACGCTCCGCCTGAAAAAGCGGCCCGGCTGGGGCCTGTCCGTGTTTTCGCTTTCGGACGCCAGCACAGGCGTGTGCCTGCGCGGGGTAAAATACGAATTGGAGAACGCCGCGCTGGACAACCGCTTCCCGCTCGGCGTCAGCAATGAATTCGACGCGCCGGAGGCAGAGATCACGGTTGAACAGGGCGTTCTGATGGTCATGCAGACAAAAAAGCAGTAAACCAGAGCGGCCTCGCCCTGACGGGCGGGTCTTCGCTCTTAGGGTGTATCTGAAAACTCCCAATGTGACCGGCAGCGAGAAATTTTTGCGCTGAGCAAGACATTTTTTCGCAGGAATACTGACGTATTTCAAGGAAAAATGGTGCAGCGCAGCGTGAAAAGGTCCGCTGTCCGGGTGCGTTGGGAGTTTTCAGATACACCCTAGCGCTGCTTATTCCATCATGGAGCGGGTCTGCTCCTCGCGGTACTGGCGGGTATAGAGCTGGTAATACGCGCCCTTTGCGTCCATCAGGGAGCGGTGCGTGCCGCTTTCGATGATCCTGCCGTCGTGAACGACCAGAATCACGTCCGCGCGGCGGATGGTCGACAGGCGGTGCGCGATGATGAACGAGGTGCGGCCCGCCATGACCTTTTCGATGGCGTCCTGAATGAGCCGCTCGGTCACGGTGTCGACGGAGCTGGTCGCCTCGTCTAGCACGAAGATGCGCGGGTCAGCCAGAAGCGCGCGGGCAAAGGACAAAAGCTGCTTTTCGCCCGTGGAGAGCGTGTTGCCGCCCTCGCCGATGTCGGTGTTATAGCCGTCCGGCAGACGGGCTATGATCTGGTCGGCGGAGACGGCCTTTACAGCCGCTTCGATCTCGTCCATCGTCGCGTCGGGCCTGCCGTAGCGCAGGTTTTCCAGAACCGTGCCGGAAAACAGATGCGGCGTTTGCAGCACATAACCGATGTTCGAGTGCAGCCAGAGTTGGCTGCGTTCCCGCGCGTCGCGGCCATCGATCAGAATGCGGCCCTGCGTCGGCTCAAAGAAGCGGCAGACGAGATTGACCAGCGTGGATTTTCCCGCGCCCGTCTCGCCGACAATGGCGACGTTCGTGCCCTGCGGGACCTTCAGATTAAAGTGCTCCAGCACGTTTTCGCTGCCGTCGGGATAGCGGAAGGTGACGTCCTGAAATTCAATGTCGCCGTGAAGCGGCTCCCAGTTTTCCTTTTTGGGGTGGAACGCGTCGCCGTACTTTTCCGTGACCTCCGGCGTGTCGCTGACGTCGGATTCTGTTTCCAGAAGCCTTGTGACGCGCTCGACATTGACCTGCACATTGACGAGCGACGACATGACCTGCACGAGCCACTGGATCGGCTCCATCATGCCCTGCGCATAGTTCATAAACACCGACAGCGTACCGATTAGGATCACGCCGTCTCTTGTGATCACACCGCCGCGCCACAGGACGATCGCCAGCGCAATGGACGCGGCGAAGGCCGTCGTGGACATGAACACGCCGCGGAAGTGCATGGCGCGGACGCTCAGGCGCTTCATTTCGCCGGTCAGATCGTCGAACTCCTGCTCGACCTTGTCCTCAATGACCAGCGTCTTGGTCGTCTTCGCGCCGGTGATGCCCTCGTTGAACGCACCGGTGATCTTCGAGTTCTGCTCGCGCACGCGGCGGTGGAAGAAGACGAGCTTTTTCTGGAAATACGCGCCCGAGATCACCAGCACCGGCACAATGACCATCACACACAGCGCCAGCTTCCAGTTGAGCACGAACATCATCACGATTGCCAGCAGCAGATACGCAATGTACCACACAGCCTCCATCAACCCCCATGCAAGTGTGCTTGCAATGCGGTCGGTATCGGACATGACGCGCGCGTGGGTATAGCCGACGCTGTTCTGGTTGAAGTAGGAGAAGGACAGCGTCTGCAGATGATTGAACGTCTCGCGCTTTAAGTCGCGGCCGATATAGAGTTCAGCTTTGCAAGCGCCGTAGGCGGAAATGTAGTTCGTCGCGGTCTGGATGATCATGACCAGAATGTACAGCGCCAGCCAGCCGCCGACGCCCTGCATGGTTTTATCGGCGATAAAATGGTCGATGGCGTGCTGCTGGAACAGGGGGATGATCGCGTCCATGCCGCTGCCGACCGTGCCGGTCACGACCATCCAGAAAAACAGCATTTTATAGGGCTTTAAATAAGGGGCCAGCTTCGGGATGCCGAAAAACGGCAGGCCCTTTTTTTCTTTTTCCTGCTTCATGCCGGCTCCTCCTCTCCGATGGACATCTGCATATCATAGATCTGCCGGAACAGGCCGGGCTGCCGCAGCAGCTCCTGCGGCGTGCCGCGCTGGAGGACCTTTCCGTGCTCCAGCACCAGAATATTGTCGCAGTCCATGAGTGTCGTGATGCGGTGGGAAATGATGATGGTCGTCGTCCCGGCCAGATCCCGGTTCAGCGCCTCGCGGATGTGCTCGTCCGTCTGCGTGTCGACGGCGGACAGGGAATCGTCGAAGACCATCACGGGCGTTTTCTTCGTCAGCATCCGCGCGATGGCCACGCGCTGCTTCTGTCCGCCCGAGAGCGTCACGCCGCGTTCGCCGACCATGGTGTCATAGCCGTTCGCGAACTGCTCGATATCGGAGGCAATGCAGGCTGTCGCGGCGGCTTTGCGCACCGTTTCGCGGTCCGCGCCGCAGATGCCGATGTTCTCCTCGATCGTGCGCGAGAACAAAAACGGCTCCTGCAGCACAACGCCGACATGATCGCGCACCCAGGCTGCGGGCATATCGGCCAGATCCTCCCCGCCGACCGTCACGCGACCCTCCGACGGCGCGTAGAGCCTGCACAGCATCAGCAGCAGGCTGCTCTTGCCGGAGCCGGTGCCGCCCAGAATGCCGAAGCTCGACCCGGCGGGAATGGTGAAGGACACGTCCGAGAGCACGTCCGGCCCCGTCTCATAGCGGAACGAAACATGGTCGAAGACGATATCGCCGTCCATGGGCAGCTCCTTCGCGTCCGGCCTGTCCTGCTCGCAGGGGGCGTCGAGAATTTCGCCGATACGGGACACGGAAACGCCCGCCTTGCTCATCTCGGAGATCACGCGGCCCAGACGGCGCACGGGGGAAATGCTCATGGTGTTGTAGATAGCGAAGGAGACGAACTCGCCCTCGGTCATTTCGCCGCGCACGCACAGAATGCTGCCGATCAGCACGACGAGCATCGTCTGGATGCAGGCCGTCGCGTCGCCGACGGCCCAGAAATCCGAAAGCGTGCGGCACAGGCGCACCCAGAGCGTGGTATAGTCCTCGTTCTGCTTTTCAAAGCGCTGCCGCTCGTATTCCTCGCGGCCAAAGGCGCGCACAACGCGCACGCCGGTCAGATTCTCCTGCGCGATGGTGGACAGCACGCCCTCGGACTCGTCACAGGCGGTGTAGCGCTCCCGGATGGAGTTGTGGAACAGCAGAGAATAGACGATGATGATCGGGAACATGACCGCCGGCACGAGCGCCAGCTTCCAGTTCATAAGCGCCATGCACACGAGCGCAAACACGATCATTGCCACGGCGCGGAACACGGAGACGAACTGCTCTTCAAAGAAGGTCTTGATACGCTCAACGTCCGAGGTACAGCGCTGGATGATATCGCCGGTGGGGTTCTGCATATGCCACTTCCACGGCAGGTGCTGGATGTGGTGGTACAGCAGGTCCCGGCTGGTCTTGACGAGTGTTTCGCCCGCCTTGGAGCTGTAGATATTCACGCAGTAGCGCATGACGGCCGAGAGAAGCCCGAGTCCCGCCATAAAAACCGCCGGGACCCAGAGGTTCTGCCGCAGATACGCCGCGCCGCCGAGCGCTTCGACGATAGGCCGCGCCGCCGCGGACTTCACCGGGGCCTGCCCGATCAGGGAGTCGACGCTCACGCGGATGATCTGCGGAATGATCAGCTCACAAAGCGTAAAGAGCAGGCTTGCGGCAATGCAGGCGGCAAAATACCGCCAGCTGCCGTGCAGCAGCCGCGCAAGCGTCCGCCCGTTGGAGCTTTTTTTCTTCTGTTTCAGGGTTCTCGCCTCGCTTTCTTTCGAAGACAGGCCGAGGGCGGAATTGGGAACGCCAATTCCGCCCTTGTGGCCGCGAACGATATTTCTGGAATTACTATACCGTACTTGTTCCGGAATGTCAACCGTGATTATGCGATGCCGGTCAGATCATAGCTGTCGAGCCATGCTTTGGCTTCCTCGCACACACCGCGCAGGCAGCTTTCCTCAAACGGGCTGTCCAGCTCCGCGTTTTTCAGAAGCTCCGTGAACACGCGGCTGCCGCCCTGCCGGGTGTAGGCCATGTAATGTGCCCACGCGTCAGGCAGATCCTTCTGGATGCGCGCCCAGAATTGCAGCGCGACGGTCTGCGCGAGGCAGTAGTCGATGTAATAGAACGGGTTCACATAGATATGCAGCTGCCGCTGCCAGCCCTCGCCGTCGCCGTAGAAGGGGATCTCGCTGCCGAGCTTCATCCACGGCATATACACGCCCAGAAGCTCTTTCCACACTGCATGGCGCTCCGCCGGGGTCATCTCCGGCTTTTCATAGACGATATGCTGGAAATGGTCGACCATCGTGCCGTAGGGGATGAAGGTCAGCGCGCCGGCCAGATGGCTGTAGCGGAACTTACGGGTATCGTCACCAAAGAAGCCCTCGGCCCACGGCCACGCGAAGAATTCCATGGACATGGAATGCACCTCGCAGCCCTCAAGGCTCGGCCAGATCGTCTCGGTCGGGACGCGGTCGCGGTTGAGATACGCGGCAAAGGCGTGGCCCGCCTCGTGCGTTACGACCTCAACGTCGTGCTGCGTGCCGTTGAAGTTGGCGAAGATAAACGGAACGCGGTACTCGCCAAGGCTCGTGCAGTAGCCGCCGGCCCGCTTGCCGGGGGTGGACAGCACGTCGAGAAGCTCGTTATCGAGCATCGTGTTGAAGAATTCTCCGGTTTCGGGGGAGAGCGCCTCATAGAACCGCTTGCCCTGCGCGAGAATGTCGTCCGGGGTGCCGCAGGGCTTCGGGTTGCCGCTGCGGAAGGAGAGGGCGTTGTCGGCAAAGGTCATGGGGTAGGTCTTGCCAAGGCGCTTTGCCTGCGCCTCATAGACGGAGGCCGCGACGGGCACAACGTATTTGACGACGGCGGCGCGGAACTTCTCCACGTCCTGCTTCGTGTAGCAGTTGCGGCCCATGCGGTAATAGCCGAGCTCGGTATAGCCGTCATAGCCCAGCTTGCGGCCCATCGCGTCGCGCAGCTTCACGAGCTTGTCATAGATCTCGTCCAGCTCCGGCTGGTGCGCCTTGTACCAGCCGCCCTCGGCCTGCCACGCAGCCAGACGCCGCACGTCGTCCGGGTCGTTTTTAAACGGGGACAGCTGCGAGATGGTGTAGGTGCCGCCTTCGAACTCGATCTGTGCGCTGGCGATCAGCTTCTGATAGTCCTGCACGAGCTGGTTTTCCTGCTTCAACTCCTCGACAATGGCGGGAGAGAACGCCTTGCGGGCGATCTCGGCGTTGAGGAACATCAGATCGCCGTATTCCGCCGCAAATTCCTTGCGGAACGGGCTTTCGAGCATGGCAGCCGTCCACGCGTCGTCATAGGCGCGAAGCTCGGGCCCCGCTTCGTTCCAGAACTCCTCTTCGGCGTCATAGAACTTGTCGCGGGTGTCGATGGAGTTGCGGACGCTCGAGAGCGTGGCAAGCGTATCGATGTGCATCGACAGCTTCTGCTGGGCGAGGAACGCCTCGCGCGCGGCGGCATAGTCCGGCGCGGCCTTCAGCCGGTCGGTCAGCGCCTGCAGCTGCTGCTTCAGCTCGTTCAGATCGGGCCGTGCATACGGCATTTCAGAAAATTTCATGAAAATCTCCCTTCATTAATATAATACTCTGTTGGGATTATAGCATATCCCGTCCATGTTTCGCAATGCCCGTGTCTTGCGTCCGCAGACAAATCGTGGTACGATGAAAGAAAAGGAGGGATCCCTATGACAAATCAGCAGAAATTTGACCGTCTGCGTAAACTGCTCGACGAAGCCAGCGTCTATGCCCGTGCCGTGGGCAAGCTGGACTTCGATATGCAGTGCTGCGCGCCGAAGGACGGCATGGAGCAGGCGGGCGCGGATATGGCCGTTCTGTCCGACCGGCATTTCCGGCTCACGCACACCAAGCGCTACGCCCAGCTTGTAACCGAGCTGCACGCGGACAGTGAGGGACTGACGCCGGTGCAGAAGAAGGTCGTGGAGCACCTGTATGAGGCGTGGGAGAAGGAAAAGAATATCCCGGCAAAGCTGAATTACGAAATGAGCCTCGCCTACAACCGCGCCTATTCCAAATGGCTGGAGGCGAAGCAGGCAGCGGACTTTTCCCTGTTCCGCGATTCGCTGGCCGAGATCATTTCCTACACGCACAAGGCGCTCGATCTGCGTGAACAGAAAAAGCCGACGTATTACGACGCGCTGCTGGACGACACCGAAAAGGGCGGCAGCATCGCCCAGCTCGACGCGTTTTTTGACGCGCTGCGCGCGCGGATCGTCCCGCTGGTGCGGCGCATTCAGGCGGAGGGCAAGCCCATCCGCACGGATTTCCTGTCCCGCCCGTGCCCCATTTCGCAGCAGGAGGCGTTCTCCAGATACCTGCTGGAGCTGGAGGGCTTAAAGCAGGACGCGCTCGTCCTCATGACGACCGAGCATCCGTTCACCACAAACTTTGGACCCAAAGACGTGCGCGTTACGACGCACTATTATGAGGACAATTTCGTCTCCAATATCTTCACCACGCTCCATGAGGGCGGCCACGCGCTGTTCATGCAGAACGAGCCGGAGGAATTTTACCGCGAGCACGCCGCAGACTCCATGACGAACGGGATGCACGAGTGCATTTCCCGCTTCTACGAAAATCTGATCGGCCGCAGTGAAGCATTCGTCCATTTTATCTATCCTAAATTGCAGGAACTGAGCGGCGGTACGTTTGCCGACGTTTCCGAACGGCAGCTTTATGAGGCTGTCAATGCCGCCGCGCCAGGCCTCAACCGCTGCGACGCGGACGAGTTGACCTACTGCCTGCACATTATGATCCGCAATGAACTGGAAAAGGCGTTCATGAACGGCGAGATCACGGTCGATGAAATTCCCGCGCTTTGGAATCAGAAATATCAGGACTATCTCGGCGTCGCCGTCCCGGACGACGCGCAGGGCTGCCTGCAGGACGTCCACTGGACAATGCCCGCCGGATACTTCCCGTCCTACGCGCTCGGCTCCGCCTACGGCGTGCAGATCCTGCGGACGATGGAGAAGGACTTCGACGTCTTTGCCTGCGCGGCAAAGGGCGATCTGCTCCCCATCCGCGACTGGCTGAAATCGCACGTATTTTCCATCGCCTCCGTCACAACGCCGGATGAATGGATCCGCGCCATCACCGGCGAAAGCCTGAACCCGGACTATTTCCTGACCTATCTGGAGAAAAAATTCTCCGCACTCTATGCGCTGACATAAGCAGCGCGCCAAAGTCTCCCCTTGCCGTGCGATGCGCACAGCAATGGGAGGCTTTTTATGTGCATCCTATATCATTTTTGATATGCTTGGTTTTCACAAATTAAGTATCACATTTATAGTATGGCAAATATGACAATTCTGATATGGAAAATTCGTGCTATTTTCCACACCCGCAGCGCGTCGGAATGATTGACTTCCGGAGGCGTTCGTGGTAAACTTTTTGCGTAACCGATAAAACAATATCGATTACAGACATGGCGCCGAAACCCGCGCACGACTGGACACGCAGCGCCGAAAATACCAGGCAACGGGATAGTTAAGGCCCCGCGCCTGCAAGGAGGATACAATACATATGGCAATCGAATTCAAAGACGGCAAGTACGTAGACCCGCAGACCGGCCGCGTCACGCTCGACCCGACCGTGTACAAGGACTGGCAGATCGCAGAGGAAGCAGAAAAGAATCTGCCCCCCGTGGATTATTTCCGCGAGAAGCTCGGCCTGCTGCCCGAGGAGATCATCCCCTACGGCAAGACCCCGAAGATCGACTTCATCAAGGTCATGAAGCGTCTGAAGGATAAGCCCGACGGCAAGTTCATCGAAGTCACTGCCATTACCCCGACCCCGTTCGGCGAAGGCAAGTCCACCGTTTCCCTGGGCCTGATCGAAGGCCTCGGCAAGCTGGGTCTGAACGTCGGCGGCGCGCTGCGTCAGCCCTCCGGCGGCCCGACCATGAACGTCAAGGGCACTGCGGCCGGCGGCGGCAACGCCCTTCTGATGCCGATGACCGAGTTCTCCCTCGGCCTGACCGGCGATATCAACGACATTATGAACGCGCACAACCTGGCGATGGTCGCCCTGAACGCGCGTATGCAGCACGAGCGCAACAACAACGACGAGTGGCTGGCCAAGAAGGGCCTCAAGCGCCTCGACATCGACCCGAAGCGCATCGAGATGGGCTGGGTCATGGACTTCTGCGCGCAGGGCCTGCGCAACATCATCATCGGCATCGGCGGCCGTCTGGACGGCTTCATGATGGAGTCCAAGTTCGGCATCGCCGTCGGCTCCGAGCTGATGGCCATTCTGGCTGTCGCCCGTGATCTGAAGGATCTGCGTGAGCGCATCGGCAAGATCGTCGTCGCGTACTCCCGCAGCGGCGAGCCCGTCACCTGTGACGATCTTGAGGTTGCAGGCGCGATGACCGCGTGGATGCGCAACACCATCAACCCGACCATGTGCTACTCTGTCGAGCATCAGCCGGTTCTCGTTCACGCCGGCCCGTTCGCCAACATCGCCATCGGCCAGTCCTCCGTCATCGCTGACCGTCTGGCTCTGAAGCTGTTCGACTATCACGTCACCGAGTCCGGCTTCGCTGCCGACATCGGCTTTGAGAAATTCTGGAACGTCAAGACCCGTCTGTCCGGCCTGACCCCGAACGTCTCCGTTCTGGTCGCGACCGTCCGCGCGCTCAAGATGCACGGCGGCGGCCCGAAGGTCACCCCGGGCGCTCCCCTGCCGAAGGAATACACCGAGGAGAACCTCGAGCTTCTGGAAAAGGGCACCTGCAACCTGTTCCATCATGTGAACACCATCAAAAAGTCCGGCATCAACCCGGTCGTCTGCATCAACCGCTTCTACACCGACACCGACGCGGAGATCGCCCTTCTCAAGAAGCTCTGCAAGGAGCACGGCGTCCGCTGCGCGGAGTCCAACCACTGGCGTTACGGCGGCGAAGGTGCAATCGAACTGGCCAAGGCCGTCGTCGAAGCCTGCGAGGAGCCGGTCAACATCAAGTTCCTGTACGACCTTGAAATGCCGCTGCGTCAGCGCGTGGAACTGATCGCCAAGGAAGTCTACGGCGCGGACGGCGTCGACTGGGCGCCGCTGGCTGTGCAGAAGGCTGAGCGCTTCGAGTCTGACCCGAAGTACAAGGATTACTGCACCATGATGGTCAAGACCCACCTGTCCCTGTCCGACGACCCGACGAAGAAGGGCGTTCCCACCGGCTGGCGGCTCGCCATCCGCGACATTCTGGAGTATGGCGGCGCGAAGTTCCTCTGCCCGATGGCAGGCACCATCTCCATGATGCCCGGCACTGCCGCGAACCCGGCCTACCGCCGCATCGACGTCGACACCGAGACCGGCAAGGTTTCCGGCCTGTTCTGATTTACATGACTTACCGGCAGGCGGCGGACATCCGCCGCCTGCCTTGCTGAAAATAAGGAGTTATCATGGATTATACGACAAAATCCTGCCGTGAATTCGTCACGGTTCTGGCCTCGAGCGAGCCTGCCCCCGGCGGCGGCGGCGCGTCCGCGCTGGTCGCCGCGCTCGGCACGGCGCTCGGCAACATGGTCGGCTCTCTCACCGTCGGCAAGAAGAAGTACGCCGACGTTGAGGCTGAGATCATCGCCCTGAAGGAAAAATGCGACAAGCTCCAGGCCGAGCTTCTCGATCAGGTCCCCGCCGACGCAGAGGGCTTCATCCCCCTGTCCAAGGCCTACGGCATCCCCAAGGACGACCCCAGCCGCCCGGAGATCATGGAAAAGGCCACGATCACGGCCTGCCAGGTCCCAATGCACATCATGGAGCTGTGCTGCGAGTCCATCGAGGCGATCTCCGTCTTCGCCGCCAAAGGCTCCCGCCTCGCCGTCTCCGACGCGGGCTGCGGCGCGGCCATCGTGAAGTCCGCTTTGCAGGCGGCCTCGCTCAACGTCTTTATCAACACCAAAACGCTCCAGAACCGGGAGCTGGCCGAGGAAATGAACGCCAAATGCCTCGGGATGCTGGACAAATACGGCAAGATGGCTGACGAGATTTTCGAGACGGTCAAGGCCGGTTTCTTTAAATAAGAAGGAGAGAGAACTATGGCAAAGTTACTGCTTGGCAAGGAAGTTACCGCTGCGATGAACGAAAAGCTGCAGGCGCGTGTCGCGGCTCTGAAGGAAAAGGGCGTCAGCCCGAAGCTTGCCATCGTCCGCTGCGGCGAGAACCCCTCCGACCTGTCCTATGAAAAGGGCGCAACCGCCCGCGCAGAGCTCATCGGCGTGGAGGTTCAGAAGTTCGTCCTGCCTGAGGACGTGACGAAGGAAGCGCTCATCGCGCAGATCGAAGCGATCAACGCTGACGATTCCATCCACGGCTGCCTCATGTTCCGGCCCCTGCCGAAGCATCTGAAGGCCGATCAGGACGAGATCTGCAACCATCTGGCCGCCCGCAAGGACGTCGACTGCATGACCGACCTCTCCAACGCCGGCGTCTTCACCGGCAAGAAGCTGGGTTTCGCCCCCTGCACCCCGCAGGCGTGCATGGAAATTCTGGACTACTACGGCATTGACTGCAAGGGCAAGAACGCCGTCGTCATCGGCCGTTCCCTCGTCGTCGGCAAGCCTGCCGCGATGATGCTCATGGCCAAGAACGCCACCGTCACCGTCTGCCACACCAAGACCGTCGACGTGGCCGGGATCGCCCGCAAGGCGGACATTCTCGTCTCCGCCGCAGGCGTTCTGAACAGCCTGACGAAGGACTATGTCTCCGAAAACCAGATCGTTATCGACGTCTCCATCAACTGGGACCCCGAGAAGGTCAATTCCAAGGGCGGCAAGGGCGCTATCGCGGGCGACGCCGTGTTCTCCGAGGTTGAGCCGATTGTCGGCGCGATCACGCCGGTTCCCGGCGGTGTCGGCTCCGTCACGACCTCTGTGCTTATCGGCCATGTGGTCGAGGCTGCCGAGCGCACGCTGTAAACCGTTTTACCGCGCTGCCGCCGGTCTTTTCCGGCGGCAGTTTTTCGAAGGGAGAGTGGAAGTATGAAAGAAAAATTCAAGACTCCGCAGACCGCCATCCGCTGGCTGTTTGCCGGGTTCACGCTGCTGTGCCTGCTGGCCGCGGTCATCAGTGCTGCTTTGTACCACGAGTCGGCCTCCGACATTTTTGCGGGCCTTGGCCGCATCTGTACGCAGTCCGGCCAGACCGTCAAGAGCTACTTTGACAGCAGCTACGGCGGCTTCGGCGGAACGTTTTTGAATGCCGCGCTGGTCTGCGCCGTGTGTCTCGGGATCTACTGCCTGCCCGGCAGCAAGCCGGACGGCGTGTCCGTCCTCGCGTTTTTCCTGACGGCAGGCTTCTGCTTTTGGGGCACGACGATCCTCAACATCTGGTTCTCGTTCGCAGGCGTTCTGGTCTACTGTCTTGCCATGAAGAAAAAGCCCGGCGCGATGGCGAATGCCTTCCTGTTCTCCACGGGTCTTGCCCCGCTCATCACGGAAATGCTCTTCCGCTATCCCGGCGAGGCGTGGCACGGCTTTACGGGCCTCGGCATCGTTCTTGCGCTGGCTGTCGGCGTTTTTATCGGCTTCCTCTTCCCTGCCGTCCTGCCGCACAGCCCGCAGATGCACAAGGGCTACGACCTTTATAACGCAGCCGTGCCCATCGGCCTGCTCGCGTTCTTCCTGCGCTCGCTTCTGTATAAGATCTTCACCTCCGCGCCTCCCGCATCGGAAAACGTCGGTCTAGCAGACAGCTTCGTGCCCGTCAGCGTCGGCTTCTGTCTGGTGGTGTTCGCGCTGGCCATCATCTGGGGCCTTGCGCTCGGCGGGGCGAAGGAATACGGCAGGCTCCTGCGCGATTCCGGCTACAACGTCGACTACGGCACGAAATACGGCTCCGGCGCGGCAATCCTGAACTTCGGCATTTACGGGCTGTTTATCGTCCTGTACTACCTGCTTATCGGCGCAAAGTGGAACGCCGCGACGCTGGGCTGCGTGTTCTGCATGGTCTGCTGCTGCTATAAAGGCAGCCACCCGGCCAATGTCTGGCCGATCATGGTGGGCTATGTTGCCGCAAGCTACATCGCGGAATTCGTCTGCGGCCTCACCGGCGCGGAACATACGCTCATGGCAAACGCACAGGCCATCGTCATCGGCCTCTGCTTTGCAAACGGCCTGTCCCCTGTTACGGGCGTCTACGGCTGGCTGGCCGGCGTCGTATTCGGCATGATCCATTACACGTTCGTTACCTGCGTCCCGCTGCTGCACGGCGCGTTCTGCCTGTATAACGGCGGCTTTACGGCAGCCTTCACCTGCTTCCTGTTCATCCCCGTGCTGGAGCATTTCTGCAAGACAAAGAAAGAGCGCAAAGAGCTGCGGGCGCGGAAATAAGCGCCGGGAAGGAGCTGCGTCATGTTTTACTGTGAAAACTGTTATCTGCTGAACGAGGAAAACACCTGCGCGTTCTGCGGCAGCAGACTCACGCGCGGGCCGAAAATGGACGATTACTGCTTCATCGGCAGCAAATGCTCCCCGTGGGCCGAGATGTATCACGGCATTCTCAAGGACGACCATATCCCCGTCATCATCCGCCAGTGGAGCCCGCGCACCGCGGCCTATACCGGCGAGGTCGGCACCCGGACGGACTTCTTCGTCCCCTACTCCGAGCTTGACCACGCCCGGCAGCTTGAACAGGCGCTCATGGACAGCAGCTTCGAGCAGCCGGACTGACCGGCAGACAGGATAGAAAAACTCGCCGCCCCCGGAAAAGGACGGCGAGTTTTATTTTGACTAAAAATAATAATGATAACTACTTGCAAAATTGAATCAGATATGTTAGAATCATTTCAGACAGGCAAGGAATACTAAAATAACTGATTATTAAAAAGGAGACGGGATCATGAGCAAATACGCAGGCACGAAAACCGAAGCGAATCTGCGCGCAGCCTTTGCAGGCGAATCGCAGGCACGGAACCAGTACACCTTCTTCGCGTCCGTCGCGAAAAAAGAGGGCTACGAGCAGATGGCGGCGCTGTTTCTGAAAACAGCGGAGAACGAGAAGGAGCACGCAAAGCTCTGGCTCAAGGAGCTGTCCGGCATCGGCGACACGAAGGCCAATCTGGCCGCTGCCGCCGCAGGCGAAAACTACGAATGGACGGATATGTATCAGGACTTTGCCAAGACTGCCGAGGAAGAGGGCTTCCCGGAGCTGGCACAGCGCTTCCGCCTCGTCGCGGAGATCGAAAAGCACCACGAAGAGCGCTACCGCGCACTGCTGCACAATCTGGAGACAGCGCAGGTGTTCGAAAAGAGCGAAGTCAAGGTCTGGGAATGCCGCAACTGCGGCCACATCGCTGTCGGCACAAAGGCCCCCGAGGTCTGTCCCGCCTGCAATCACCCGCAGAGCTATTTTGAACTCCGCGAAGAAAATTATTGAGTATCATATCAGCAAAACGGGCTGCAGCGAAATGAACCTCGCTGCAGCCCCTTTATTATTTATGCGATATGTCCCTGACAATTTGCAGAACGTGCTCGGATTGCTCTGGCGTCAGTTTTTCGATTTCATGCAGAAGCTCCTTTGTTTTTCGCGGTGCAGCTGCATCAAAGTTAAAAAACTCCTGCGGCGTAATATTCAGGTATTCACAAATGCAGTTTTTTGACAGACTAAGGGGCTGCCTCGCTAAGAGGCAGCCCCTTTGGTCTGCTTTGCAATTGTCAGCTGAGCCTGCGGATATATCCGTTTCCGCAGATCTGGCTGTAGTAGACCGCCTCGCCGACAGTGAACACGTCGGTGCTGCTGAACGCGCGGACGGTCTGGGTCTCGCCGTCGACGTCGACCGTCAGCGGGGAGACGGAGGTGACCGTCGCCGGATAGCTCGTCGTGACGAGGACCACGTCGAACGCGTTGTCGCCGTCGTGGTCGATCACGGTGATCTTGTCATTTTCGGACAGCGTGTTCAGGATATCCTTGTTCGAGAGCGTGTAGTTGTAGTAATACGCCGTCTCCTCCGTCAGGCGGAAGCCGCCGCCGGCGCAGATCTCCTTGAGCTGGGACGCGTCGGTGAAGGTATAATAGACCTCGTCGACCGCATAGCAGGGAATGCCGAAGACCGTGCCGTCCTTCACATAGATATCAACGTTCCGGCCAAGCAGGCTGAGATCCGTAGAGATATCGAACGCCTTGTGACCGGCCAGCTTGCTCGTCCCGGCGGAAAGCGTATTGCCTGCGCTCGTCAGATCGGCGCATTCGTTGCCGGTCAGCGTGGCGGTGTAACGCGTCAGACCGAAACGGATCTCCAGATACGACATGGGGTTCATCAGGCCGTCGAGCACATAGCGCTGATCGCCCTCCAGCGAGGCGTCCGCGACCTTGGGGCAGAGCATGGCGTTGTAGATCAGCAGGCACGCCGTATCGCGCGTAGCGGCGGAGTCATAGTTGGCGGAGACGCCCGCGTAGATCCCCTTCACAAACGCGTCCTCGTCGACGTTCTGCGCCCAGCTCGCGCCGACATAGCGCGAAGCGTCCTCGCCGAGAATGACGAGCAGCATCTTTGCAAGCTCGCGGATCGTCACATGGTCCGCCGGGCGGAAGCGCCCGCTGCTGCCGGCGATAATGTCGTGCTCGGCGCAGTAGGCGATATAATCTGCAGCCCACGATGTGGTGCTGTCATAGAACGGAGCGGAGGCGTTCTGGGCCTGCGGCTCCGCCTCGCACAAAAGCGCCATCAGCTTGGCGACCTCTTCGCGCCGGATGGGGTTCTGCGGGCCGAAGCTGCCGTCCGAATAGCCGGAGATCAGGCCGAGGTCGTAGAGCATCCGCACGGCGTTGTTGTTTTCGATCTCCTGCTGGTCGGAAAAGCCTGCAAAGTCCGTTGCTGTGCAGGGGATCATAAGTGTCAGCGTCAGCACAGCTGCAAGCAGCGCGCAAAGCAGTTTTTTCAAGGCGATGCCCCCTTCCACGTATATTTATATCCAGTATAGGCGGCAGCCGGGAGGATTGCAAGCAAACCGGCCTGTTTGTAACAGAACTGTAATGAAAACAGGCAGAAAATCCGGACAGGATTGCATTTTTCCCGCAGGACTGGTACAATACAGACCGAAAGGAGGCGGAGCAATGGACAAACGCGAACAGATCGCGCGCATGGCGCAGACAAAGGAAGACGAAATGCTGCTGGCCAGAGTGTACGAGCGCATGACGAACGCCGCCGCGCGCAGCATCCCGGCCTCAACGTGCTTTTTGTCCAAACGGGAGCAGATGCTTGCCGCCGAGCTGCTGCGCGGGCAGGACATCCGGTTTTACGGCGGGCCGCCCATGGCTGAGCGCGAGATCTGCTGCTATCTGCCGGACTATCTGGACGAGAGCTGGCTGGAGAGCGAGGACGGGCCGATCGCCGCCGTCCGCGCATCCTATTTCGAGGGCGATACGCTCACGCACCGGGATTTTCTCGGCGCGCTGATGGGCTGCGGCGTGAAGCGCGAGACGATTGGAGATATCTATGTGGCCGAGGGCCGCTGCGACTTTCTCGTCACGCGCGAGGTGCTGCCGTATCTGCTGCAGAACTTTCTGTCCGCCGGACGCACGAAGCTGCACGTGGAGCGCATCGTGGTCCCGGACGTTTCCGTGCCGGAGCAGAAGGTCCGGCAGATCCGCGACACCGTGCCCTCCCTGCGGCTCGACGGCATTGTTTCCACCGGCTTTTCCATCAGCCGCGGCAAGGCTGCGGAGTATATCAGCGCCGGAAAATGCGAGCTGAACTACGCGCCCTGCGTAAAGGGCGACAAGCAGACGGCGGAGGGCGATGTGATCACCGTCCGGGGTCTTGGCAAGATCCGGCTGGACGCCGTCGGCGGCAATACGAAAAAGGGCCGCATCTGCGTTGAAATTACAAGATTTCTGTAAGGAGCATCTGCTATGAAAAAAGAAGACATTGACCGCATCAATGAGCTGGCCCGCAAAGCCAAGACCGTCGGCCTCACACCGGAGGAGAATGAGGAGCGTGCCGTGCTGCGCCGGGCGTATATCGATTCCGTCGTCGGCGATCTGCGCCAGCAGCTCGACAACACCTACATCGTCGACAGCAAGGGCAACAAGCGCAAGCTGCGCCAGTGATCAGCGGAACAGGAAATATAATATCGCGCACTGCGCCAGAAGCAGCAGCGGGACCGTGATGGTAAACAGCGGCTTTCTCGTCTTGTGGCGCCAGACATACATCCCCGCCAGCACACCAAGACTGCCGAAGCAGGCCGCAAACGCCAGCAGCAGCGCCTCCGGGACACGGCGGCGGTGACGGCGGGCAAGATTTTTATCCAGCAGCATAATTGCGAAGCCGGATGCATTCATTAGAAGCAGGAAAACAAGCATGGAACCATTCCTTTCTATTGGAGGCGATCTGGTATGAAGCGAATTCTGATCGGTTGGATGGCGGCGCTGAGCGCGCTGCTGTGCGCCTGCTCGGCGCAGACAGTCTGGGAAACGGTGGACGGCGGCTGTGTGCCGGCTGAAGGCGGCGCGGCCTATGCGATCCGCATTGCCCTGCCGCAGGACGCGGTCGAGGAGGTCTTTGCCGAGCGCGGTGCGCGGCAGATCTATACCCAGCCGGGCGGAGGCTATGAGATCACGACGGAAATTCTGGACGCCGCACCCGCCGCCGCGATCGTCCGGCGGCTGTCGGGCTTCGATGCGTCCGCGCTGCACGTGTATAAGAGCGGCGGCAAGGACCGGCCTGTCTGGCAGTTTGCGTGGTACGCGGCCTCCGACGAGGGCGGGCGTATGTACCGCTGCAAGGTGATTTCCGACGGCAGCTACTGCTACGCGCTGACCGTCAGCGTGCCGGAGGGCACCGGCACCAGCTATGATACCATGCTGACGGAGGTATTCTCAAGCATGGAATTGCAGCCGGTGTAGCCGCCAGTGAAAAAGTTTCACGATTTTAAAAATTGTTCTTGACATTTGCCGAACTGGCCGTTATAATACACACGTCGCTGAGAGATGCGGCTTGATGGAACGGAAGGTTAGCTCAGCTGGGAGAGCACCTGCCTTACAAGCAGGGGGTCACAGGTTCGAGCCCTGTACTTTCCACCAATTTACCTGGCCCGGTGGTGCAGTCGGTTAGCACGCCAGCCTGTCACGCTGGAGGTCGACAGTTCGAGTCTGTTCCGGGTCGCCATAATGTATTGAGGCGAGAGTGATCTCGCCTCAATATGCCTCTGTAGCTCAGTAGGTAGAGCAGCGGACTGAAAATCCGCGTGTCGTTGGTTCAACTCCGACCGGAGGCACCATTATGCGGGTGTAGCTCATCCGGTAGAGCGCCACCTTGCCAAGGTGGAGGTAGCGAGTTCGAGCCTCGTCACCCGCTCCAAATAAATAGGAATGCCTTCGCAGCATTCCTATTTTCATATCCGGTGCCGTGGCCAAGTGGTAAGGCAAAGGTCTGCAAAACCTTCACTCCCCAGTTCAAATCTGGGCGGCACCTCCATGATTGCCGAACACTATAGATGAAATGGCAAAAAAGCCAGTCATCTCAAGGGGTTCGGCAATTTTTTATTCTCAAAATTCTTTGGTAACTCCATAGATGAAATCACGGATGGCAGGGGTTTTGAACCTCTGCTTTTCCATATTCAAGCGGAATTTCAGTGACAGCGCCCTTTTTCAGAGGGCTGCGGCGGCGAGATTCAGGATAAATCGAAGAAAAATTTTTCACAAAGTTATGGGCGCTGGATTGTTGGTTTTCACGAACCAATGACCAGCGCCTTTTTTGCGCTCAAAAAGGGCACTGCAGATTGGAGGTATTGAATGAACGAAGAACTTACACCGCAGAAGGAACGATTCCTGCAAGAGGTAGAACAGAAGCTCCTGCACAGGGAGCTGGACGCAAGGCTGCTGGAGGACGGTCTGGTCCACGTCAGTTGGCACGAAAAACCGCTCTGCTCGGTTGACAGAGACGGTATCGTCCGTTTCCGACTAGTGGATATCACTGGACCGGCAGTAGACCGGCAGCTTCGGACGGTGATAGCAAAATGGCGGCATCCCATTGATACAATGAGATGCCGCCATCTTTAACAGCCCGACTCGGAATTCAGAGCCGGGCTGCTTGCTTATTCAGAAAAAATCAACGCTCCAAAGTACTTCGGAAGATGGAAATCGGGCCGTTCCGCGTCCACGCGGTTCCACGCAAGATAATGCTCCTGCACGGTCAGATCGCCGCATTTGTAGAAATTGCCCCGGATTGTTCCGGACGGAGCAAAATCCGGGAAGAACAGCCGCAGCAGCTGAAAAGGAAGCTCGTACGTCACATCCCAGCCACTGGGCGTTCTTTCGCTGGCTGCATACAAGGTCTTTGCGCCGTCCGGAAGCAGGATCCGCATCAGATCCTCTCTTCCGGTCCCAAATCCGAAATAGATGCACAGGCTAGGGTTCAGCTCAATGTTGATATATCGCGCATCCTGCTCTGCGGCGCTGAAGAAAAACTCCAGGCAGCTGTCCTGACACGGCTGGTCAAGTATGCCGGTATTTTCTGCGCGGATCGTTGGTTCCTCCGCGTGAAGGCGCACATACAGTCTGCTGTCATCGTACGCAAGCTGCGCGTAGGCGCTGATCTGCTCACAGGGTAGCCACAGTTTCTGGTCGATCGGCGCTTTTTCGATCTTATTCCAGTCCGGTTTCCCGGTGATTTTTTGAATCTGATATTGTCTGGTCATTTTTTCCTTTCTTCGTTTTCCGTGTCAATGCTTCGAGAAGATTGCCTCAAGCGTCTGCAAGACGGCTGCCTTTCGGACATCCTCGTATTTGCAGTCAAATAACTGGAGATTCAGCGCTCCAGTGCTGGTCAGGACGTGAAATTTCTCCGCGAGTACACCATTTCTACTCACACCCCTGCGGGAGGGGCGACGGAAGCGCAAGCTGGATATATCCCTTGTAACCAAGATTTCTACTCACGCCCCTGCGGGAGGGGCGACGGCGGCGGAGCGCGCGCGGCTCATGGTGATGTAGTCATTTCTACTCACGCCCCTGCGGGAGGGGCGACCGTTGCATTGAGCGCGAACGCTCTGCGTGAAGTATTTCTACTCACGCCCCTGCGGGAGGGGCGACGAAAACGTCCAACACAAAATCCGTATCCATCACGATTTCTACTCACGCCCCTGCGGGAGGGGCGACATAAAACCACATTTTGTCTATTGGTTCTCTCCAATTTCTACTCACGCCCCTGCGGGAGGGGCGACGGTGTTGTCCTTTTCGACTGCGTCCGCCGTATCGACGATTTCTACTCACGCCCCTGCGGGAGGGGCGACGCCAGGCGGGCAATCCTCCGGTCGCGCCGTCGAGATTTCTACTCACGCCCCTGCGGGAGGGGCGACGCTGATCGCGCAGAAGCTTTACGGGAACGGCTATATTTCTACTCACGCCCCTGCGGGAGGGGCGACCTGCCGTACCGGCCTTGATGTACAGTTCATACGGCACATTTCTACTCACGCCCCTGCGGGAGGGGCGACATGGATGCTGGATGGCACAATTGATATCCCAAATATTTCTACTCACGCCCCTGCGGGAGGGGCGACTTGCCGTCTTCCAGCTCAACGCTGGTCAGATCGGTATTTCTACTCACGCCCCTGCGGGAGGGGCGACCTCAACGACTGTGATCTTCTTGCCCGTCGCTGCCGTATTTCTACTCACGCCCCTGCGGGAGGGGCGACACATCGTCCCAAGCCTTTACCATCTTTTCTGTCATATATTTCTACTCACGCCCCTGCGGGAGGGGCGACGTTTTGCAAAAACGGCAGTGTGATGCTGCCGTTTTCATTTCTACTCACGCCCCTGCGGGAGGGGCGACTCCACCTTCGCCATCAGGCCCGCGAGCTGGGTGGATTTCTACTCACGCCCCTGCGGGAGGGGCGACCTCAAGTCCATTCTTCTCCGCTGCATTGTATTGCATTTCTACTCACGCCCCTGCGGGAGGGGCGACCGATTCTGCGAAGAATATCTGAAATCCGGGAACGCATTTCTACTCACGCCCCTGCGGGAGGGGCGACTATCAGGATTTTTTAGAGGTTGCGGAAAAGTCTATTTCTACTCACGCCCCTGCGGGAGGGGCGACCTTCGTGGGCTGCGGCAGGGAGCCATGCTGCGGCTATTTCTACTCACGCCCCTGCGGGAGGGGCGACAGCAATTTTCCACAAGTCCGTCATGAGGTTTTGCGGCAAATTGCCGAAAGATGATACAGTTTTATGTCTGGCTTCCTTTGGTTTTCCAAGAAGAGATCCAAAAGCTGTATATCTTGCATGGATTTCATGCGCCAACCTGCCGCAAAAATGTGTACGGGAGGGGTTGGCGTTAAAAGATCAAGGCACTTCCTGCTTCCACGAGGGGCTTGCGTCCCATGCTTTCGATCCGGTTCTCGTATGAATTGCCGAGTCGATAAAAGCGGACAGAATCCTGCTCCATATCGATAGCTTTTCCCAGTTCCTGTTTCAGCACGACCAGCTGTGCAGCGTCCACGAGCACCTCAAACACGGAGTTTTGAACACGCATCCCGTGTCGTTCACAGATCTTTGCTACTTTCCGCAAGCGCTTTTGCCCGGCAGAATCCGACGTGTCCACATCATAGGTTACGACCAGCATCATATGTCATGACCTCCACACAAACGGCGGGTATCGATCCAGATCCCCGCGCAGCACACGGGCAAACAGCATAGACTGTACGTATGGGATCATCCCAATGGGAACTTTCTCCTTCAAAAACGGGTGCTGAATGGACTCGTGCTTTCTGGCCCGCCACTGTTCAAGAACCTTTCGCCGTCCTTTCTCGCTGAGGTATACCGCTTCAAAGTCTGTCGTAAAATCCTGCGTCTGAAACTGATCCCTGTTGAACATGGAAATGACCAGCCGGTCGCACAGGGGCGCACGCAGCTCCTCCATGATGTCCAGCGCAAAGGATAGCCGCCCCGGGCGAAGGGTGTGCAGATACCCGGCGGCAGGGTCCAGCCCCACAGCTTCCATCGAAGATCGAACGTCATGTGCCAACAGCGTATAGACAAAAGACAGCACCGCATTGACTTCGTTCAGCGGCGGACGCCGACTTCTCGTCTCAAAGCGGTATCCCTTCGGACTGGAGAGCAGATTGTCAAAGCGAGAGAAGTAGACAGACGCAGCTGCGCCCTCGATTCCGCGCATGGAATCAATGTCCGTACAATCATCCAGACGATTTGCGATTGCGGTCAAATCAGCTGCCGCCGCAGCAACGCCGCTCTTTTCTGCTTCATCAGAGGCAGTACGGGCATACCGCACCAACACAGATCTGCTGTTTCGCAGCTTACAGAACAGCAGATCCTTGACAAACCGGTTTGCAAAGGCTGTATCTGCCAGTGTTTCATACTGGCGCTTTCTTAACAGCACATTTCCGCTGACCGGGCCGCATAGCCGCCCCAGAAAAAAGCCGTTCTCGCTGAGAAATGTAATCGTCACGTCGTTTTGGGAGCAAAATGAGAGCAACGCAGTTGAGAGTGTGTTCTTTCCGAACAGAACGATGGAGTTCACCTGTGTGATTGGAACAGCGGCCTTTTCTGCACCGCCGATGGAGATGCAGATATTCCCGTTCCGCTCAAACAGATAGCTTTCAGGCGTTGTAATATAGAGCGTCTCCAGCAGCTTTTTCATGGGACATCCTCCTCGTGCATGGCCTCTTTGCGCAGCTGCATACAGTAGCCGGACGCGGATCGCTGCACGCTGGGAAGGCAGTGCTCCCGCAGGGAGCACGCCTTGCATTTCGCCCCGTATTCCGCCGGCGGGATCGAAAAGCTTCGGCGAAACGCCTCGATCCTTTCGATTGTTTCCTTTACAAGACTGCGGAGCTCCGCTGTAAAAGAGACCGGATACCGGCGGTGCGATGTGATGTAGTAGATGGCGCCCTCCGGGATCTGTGTCTGGAACATTTCTTCCAGACACATGGCCTGCGCGCACAGCTGAACCTCATATTCCTGTTCTGCGCGGAGTTTTCCGTGCTTGTACTCAACCGGATACAGCCTGACCGGGAAATCCAGCGCAGGGATCATGCAGCCCTGGGCGGATGCTTCCGCTTCTATGCAGTCGCATTTCCCAGAAACTCCCATAGCTTTGGAGAATACAGGGAACTCATACAGCTTTGCTGAATCGCCCCGGCGTTCTATCCGCTGCGTGTGGACCCGCTCATGCTCAGAACGTCCTTTTGCGGTATCCGCACTTTCCGCCCAGACCTGCTCATTGGTCAGCAGTGCAGCCCGACGCAGGCAGAACCCTGCGTGAGACAGTCGGGAAAGAGGAATCGGCTCCCACTCATCCATGGCAGAACCAGTCTTCGTCTGCGGGAAGCGCGTCCCAGACTACCGGCTCAAAGGCGCTTGGCTTGAACCCGATCTGCACGCCCTTGGGAACCCTGTCCAGAGAGACAAGCGCGTCATAATCCCGATAGCTTCTGGGATAGGAAACGGAAGCTTTTTTCGTGACCTTGACCAGATCAAAGAGCTTGTGGGCCGGGGCGCAGCCCAGTTTGGCCTGACGGATTCTCTGCGCCGCGTCGGTATCCGTGCCAACGTGCCTGAAAATAATCAGCGGAGAAACGACGGCCATTTCGCCCTTGCTGGCGGAGTGGTCATGCTCGTACATATTCAGAATGGCTTCAAACAGGACATTCAAATCTTCGTCATCAAACCCGGTCTCTTCAGCAAGGTTGGCGCTGACGAAGCCGCGAACCTCGTACAGGCCAAAGGGGATGATCTGCTTGCGGCCCATTGTGCGAAGCTTGTCCTCCGGCTGCTCCTGCTCCCATGCCGCGTAATCCTCTACTGTAGCGCCATCCTTTACCTTGTCGGCGACCGCCATACGGGTGATGGAAATGTCCAGCGGAAGAACGGCGTCCAGACTTTTTCCGTAGGTGATCTGCACCGGCCCGCGCACCTGCCCCGCGTTGGGGCCTGTGGACATGACTGCGCCGAAGGTACGTACATCGTAGAACAGCTCACAGGCCTTTTTTCTGCCCGCGTAAACGGCTTCCTTTGCCTTTGCGCAGTCTTCAACACCGGCTGCCCGCTTGGCCTCCGCGATATGGCGGTTGATGTTGGTTGCCTGCTGGATGATGATGTTCATACCGGGCTCGCCCTGATGGGCTAGCTCCACGTAATTTCGAATACGGCGCTTGGTTGCAGCGTCGGTGATGAAGCCCTGCATGGTCTGCGGATCGAGCCGGGGCATATTGCCCATGTCCGGGTCTCCGTTTGGGTTACAATTTGTGCACGCAACGTAATACATGAACTCATATCGGTTCTGAATTGCCATAAGATACTCCTCCTCTTATTCTTCTGCCGCGCCGGTCTTTTCTCTGGCGGCGGCGACGTTTCTGTTTCTCTCCTGATTGAGCTTCGCGCCCATCTGATAGTAGCCCAGCGCAAAATAGGACTGCTGTTCCAGATTCAGCGTAGCAGGAATGGACGTCCCCAGCGCGACGGAAATTTCCTGCAGCTTCTCGCGGTATTTATCGGCGAGCCATCCGTTTTCGATCTTTTCCAGATGGTGATTTGAGCGGCTGCTGAGCTGGCCGATGACCAGCGCGGGCATCTGAATGGCGGAGGCGTAGTACCGCTCCACAATGCCGGTATTGACGTCCGGCATGGCCGTCCTCTGGATCGCCGCATATACGGCCATCAATCCGCCGCAGTGATATGCGGCATTGCGAAGATGCAGATTGTATGCTTCCAAAATTGTTCCCTCCTGATGATGGATTCGATTTTTCCGGAGCAGCCAGACCTTCAGCCATTGGCAGGCCAGACTGTTGGGCAGGGTGCTTCGCGTGTCGCTGTCGTCGTTCGACAGCAGCTCCGAGCGAATATAGGCCAGCGCCTTTGCCGCGACGGCATCCGGCAGGCGGCCTCCTGACAAAATCGCCTGAATGACTGCCGGGGTAATTCCGGCCAACTCCTTTGTCAAGCGTTCCCATAATTTTTTATTCTTTTTCGTACTATCGGCATCGTTATCTTTTTGATATGTCAACAGTTTGAGCCAACGTGCAAATAGCTTCGCAGGCTTAATGTTTCCGATGCCACTCCAATTGGTCAGTGCCAGATCGTCATACCATTGTGCCAGATTCCGGCGCAGATCGGCATAATTGCCCTGTACATATTTACGAATCATGATACGACCGCCCACTCCGGATAGCAGCAAAATATAATAGGACACATTATCCAAATCAGGAGCAGCCTGTCCGGAAAATACGCTTGCCGGAACCCGATCCGCCTGATCGCGCTTTGTCAGCTCGTTGACGGGTGTTTCCGGCTCTGCTTCGTCCTCCACTTCCTCATCCGGCAGATTGGGCCCCAAATTCATGGCATAAAGCGGATCATCCTCCTGTGGAATCTCGCGGTCAAACCAGTGGACAAATTTCATTCCTGCAAGGATCGGCGCATCCTTCAAAAGATCATCCAGCGCAGCCTTCACGACACTGAAAGCCTCTTCCGAAACAGGAGCGTTAGCCGATTGCTTTTGGTTATAGGAGCAGAAAGCCGTTTTGTCAAAGCAAATCAGTGCGTCTCCTCTTGAGTGTCCTCCGACGACCCGCAGGCCCTGTATCGGGGTGGTGGTCGCCATGGGAACTGTTGGTTCGCCGGTGATCAGGCACAGGGCGGATGGGTGTTCGTCCGCCGCGGAAAACTGCTTTCGGTAGGACTTCCACCATGCGCGGACCTTTTCAGATTGCAGAATGGATTGGCCGTTGACCCGGAACGAGATCTGCTCTTCCGGCTTGATTTTGGCCCGATCCAGCTCTGCGCGAACCGCCGCCGCAAGTTCAGGCGTTTCCAGCGCACGGACGCAGACCTTCAGCAGCGGTTCTTCCTCTGCCGCGTCGCGGAGCGCCTCCAAAAAGAATGTGCTTTTGCTTCCGTGCTCCTCGGGAATGACGATAGACCGTTTCGCCGCAAGGACATCGCACTTATTGCCATTTGCCAGACTGCCGATAGCCGGGCATGGAACAGGCTCATTTCCACCCAGATAGACGCTGACACGGTCATCGCTTTCAGAGAGGGAAATATATGCCTTAATGGTTTTCCCCGCGAATCCCGGCGGCAAAGCCAGCTGGCGGCGTGCTCCGTAGTCATATAGTGCTTTCAGCATAGGCCTTCCCCCTTCAGAACCTCCGGACTGTCATAGGGCGGGATCAGAATCACGCCGTTCTCCATGACCGCGTGGAACAGGGACATTTTGATCTTCGTCTTTTTCGTGACCTCCACATCATCCGGCGCAAACAGGTCGTAGACCATCAGCCCTGCGTCCATCGACTGCTGGATAGGCGAACGCGTCCCGTCACTCTCCTCAAAATAGCAGACAAACTCGCGCATTCCAAGCTCCGGTTGATGGAAACATTTTCCCGTTCGGATGCGCCGCAGCGCCTGCTCGTACAGTTGGAGCTCTTTTCCCGCAAAAGCCGGGCGGGGAATGATCGACGCCGCGATCCGGTAGCGGACGTCCTGCAGCGCTGTTGTCTGCCGTGGTGTTCGCGTTTCCTCATCAATGAAGATTGGCTTCGATCCGACGGTATATTTGACCTCGTTGCGCTTGAAGCTGATATAGCGGATGGGGTTCAATACCTCAATGCGGTTGATCTGCCAGCGGAACTCCTTCGGTTTCATATAAATTGCCGATAAAATCCCTCTGGCGGCTGATGGGGTTGGGAATGGGTAGGTCAGCCGCTCGACTCTGCTGTATGGAGCATTGAAAGCAGCGAAATCTCCCCAGACCTCGATTGTGATTTCTTTCAAATACGCTTCACCTCCGTAATTTGTTCGTCCTGATTCGGACTGTGAACAGGACGTCCATAGCACGTGTCTGTTAGAAGAATGAAATATCTGACAAAATAAGTATGAAATATAACGGGTAATTTGTCAAGTATCCACGAAAAATAGAATAGCACACCAGCTGTCCAATAATCCGGACAACCAGTGTGCTTTTTTCAAAATATAGAATCAAATCGTTCTTCCTGCGGAAAATGCAGGCCCAGCTGCTCCGAATACAGGTCCTCATACTGCGGGAGCAGCAGATAGACATTGCTGCCTACGGCCTGTTCGGCAGACTGTTCTCTGCCCCGGCGGGCAAACGGAATCTGCTCGGCATACAGGGCCAGATTTTTTGCAAAACAGGTCAGGGTGATCGGCGCTGCCTGCTTCAGAAGCGTGCCTGTGACGCCCTGCGTTCGCAGCTGCTCTGCGGTCTGTTCATACAGCTTCCGCTCTGCGGCGTAGGGAACAATGACCTGCGCACCGGCGCTGGCGATCAGCTTGTATTGCGCCGCCGTTTCTGCAAAGGCCCGTGCGTCAATTGCCTTCGTCAGCTCCGGTTTATCGACCGTGCCGTCAAACAGCCGCCGGTAGTATTCCCGGATGTTCTCCGGATCATGGATGGAAAACGGCGGATTCATTTCCTGTACTGTGACCGCAGCATTGTTGTACCAGTCGTCAGGATACGGTATACGGCTGTCCTCCGGGCGAAATACGATCACTTGCCCCATAGAACCGCAGCCGTTCCGGTTGCAGCGTCCGGCAGCCTGAATGATGGAATCCAGCGGAGCCAGCGCGCGATACAGCGTTTCAAAGTCAAGGTCTACCCCAGCCTCGATGCACTGGGTCGCCACGACCCGGCAGGGCAGCTTCTGCTTCAGCCGCTGACGGATGATCTCAATTTGCCGGCTCCGGTGCGCGGGGCACAGGTCCGTGGTAAGAAAGAAAACCGTGTCTTCGGGGCAAAGCCGTGACAGTACGTCAGCGATCTGCCGGGCGTGACGGCGCAGGTTGACGATGGCGCAGACCCGCGCACAGCCCGCCATTTCCTCCGCAATGGCTTCGAGGGGCGTTTCATTCCCGATCCGCCATTCCACATTCACCCGCTTCAGAGCCTCGAACAATTTTCTGTGCTCCGGAAGGATCTCACAGGGCGTCCAATTCAGATCCTTTCGCGCGGCAAAATCCGGCTGCGTCGCTGTGGAGAATACCATGGTCGTGTGATAGCGGCTGCACAGCGCATTCACTGCGCGGAGCGTGGCGGAGGTCAGACTGGCAGGCAGGCTCTGGGCCTCGTCAAATACCACAACGCTGCCTGCAATGTTGTGGAGCTTTCGGCAGACGGTCGGGCGGTCTGAAAACAGAGCTTCAAAAAAACGGACAGACGTGGTGATGATGACCGGAGCGCTCCATCTGGCGGCCAGCTCCCGGGCCTCCTCCGGTAAATCACTTTGGCTATGGTCGACCAGTACGTTTGGAATGATTTTAGCATACGTATCTGCATTCTGTTCCGCCAACGTCAAAAACGGGAGGACAATAATGATCCGCTTTTTCCCATGCTTCAGGCAGTGCCGCAGCGCAAAGTGCAGCAGCGCCAGCGTTTTTCCGGTTCCGGTAGGCGCCGTCAGCGTATATAATCCCTCCGGCTTATCACCCATCTTCCCACACTGTTCAAAGACCTGATCCCGGTACTGATTCAGGGTTTTGTCCGCAGTGGAGGCTTGCCGGATGCTGCCGCAATAGGCGTACAGTGTTTCCAGAAGCGCCTGCGGGTCAAAATAGCAGTCCTCCGCACGATCAAGGTATGTACTGTCGTCATTCATTGCAGAGGCCGTGTAGTCTGCATCCACCAGACAGGAAAACAGCAATCTGGTATACAGCATGGATTCCAGTTCATCGGCAGGAGGTATCGGAAGCTTTGGCAGTCTGAAATCAGGAAAATCCTTTTGAAACGCGGCGTTTGCCTCTTTCAGCTGCGCTGCGTTTTCAATCGAGGGCGTTTTTCCGGCGTTTCCGTGGGCTTGCTTACGATCATCTGCAATCGCGTGCAGCTCCGCCTTTATCATATCGTAGGCCACAAGACCGGCATGGTGTCCATTGACCGCCTCTATCACAGGACGGCTGCCGGGTCTCCCCCTATAGCGGCATTCCAGAAAGCAGGCCCCGCTTATCGCATGGTCAACGCCTGTTCGTTTGCCTTTCCACACATCCTGAAACGCCTCGGTATACTTTCCAAAATCATGTACCAGCCCTTCCAGTCCTGCGGCATCTGCAAGGCCAAGCGCCTCCCCATACCCCCGCGCAAGCGCAGCGACCTTTTGTAAATGCTCCTTCACAGTTTCCTGATGCCCCTGCAGATTTTCGGATTTCGCATAGTATTCCATAGCTGCCTCCCCGACTACCGGTTTTATCCATTCCATTATACCAAGCGCACGCACCCATGCCAACAGTTATTACGGCAAACGGAACAATTGCCTTCGCCGTGCGGGCGTGGTTGGCCGTTTGGATAGAACAGTATTCTTTGCGCCAATGGCAACGGGTACTGAGCGAAATGTGGAGCTCCTGACTGCGTGCGTTCAAAGTGGTCCCTTGTTCATATCGACGGACGACTTCCTTTTTAAAGGAAGGAATGTATTCTTTTGGAATGATTGTACTTCCATTATACCCAATCTGCAAATAATTTCAAGTAAAACACGTTATTCGGATAACACTGCGGATTTTCCGCTCCAGCGACGCACGACGAAGCAAGAGGTGAAGAAACATGAATCTGAAAGAAGCGTTCTGTTTCTCCATCCTCGCCAGACGTCCTTCCGCCAGAACCGCCCTTTCCCTATCGCGCGCTTTCCCGCATCCAAACGGACGTCTCCATATGTAAGGCAAGCGAGCGTACTTGCTGATTACAAGAGCAATCACGATCAAATGCTGATCTTTTTCCGCAAGCAGTATGGGCGGTATCGGAATTTCCCCGTCCGGTGCATGATTTCTTACGATTTTCTGAAAATATACAGTTTGTTGATAAATTTTGCCGCAGATGTGATATGATATCAGCAACTACTTGGAGGAGGACGGCATTTGTGGCAGCGTCATTCCTGAAACGAAAACCAAAGGAGCCGGACGGGCCGCAGCGGCAGGAGATCCCCGTTTTGGAGGCGGACGCCGAGACGGGCTTAAGCGCCGCGCAGGCGCAGGAGCGGCTGGACGGCGGCTGGGGCAACGCGCCGGTGGAGTCTCCCGGCGCGTCGGTCCGGGAGATCATCGCAAAAAACGTTTTTACGTACTTTAACTTCCTGTTCTTCCTGCTGGCAGGCTGTGTGATCGCCGTGCGGCAGTGGCTGAATTTGACGTTCCTCGGCCCCGTGTTCTGCAATATGTTCATCGGCATCGTGCAGGATCTGCGGGTGAAGAAAAAGGTCGACGGACTGAAGATCATGGCCGCGCCGAAATGCCGCGCCGTGCGGGACGGGCAGACCGTCGAGCTGGACGCGGCCCAGCTCGTGCGGGACGATATCGCCGTCTTTTCCCCCGGCGACCAGATCCCGGCGGACGCCGTCGTTGCGGCGGGTGAATGCCGCGTCAACGAGGCGCTCGTCACCGGCGAGGCCGATGAGATCGTTAAAAAGCCGGGCGAGCGGCTGCTCTCCGGCAGCTTTGTCGTGTCCGGCAGCTGCCGCGCACGGCTGACCGCCGTGGGCGCGGACAGCTTCGTCTCCCGGCTCACGCTGGAGGCCAAGCAGACCGGATCGCAGCCGCAGTCAGAGATGATGCATTCGCTGACGAGTCTCATCAAATGGATCGGCTTCCTTGTCATTCCGCTGGGCGCGGTGATGTTCATCAAGGAGTATCTGTGGCTGAAAAGCCCGATTGTGGACGCGGTGACGAGCACGGTCGGCTCCATCGTCGGCATGATCCCGGAGGGGCTGTATCTGCTGACAAGTCTTGCGCTGGTGGCCAGCGTCATCCGGCTGGCAAACCGGCGCACGCTCGTGCACGACATGGGCTGCATTGAGACGCTTGCGCGCGTCGACACGCTCTGCGTCGACAAGACCGGCACAATCACAGAGCCGAAAATGACCGTCGACGACATTATTCCCTTACAGCCGGAGCGCTATATCGCCGACGATATCCGCATGATCATGGCCGATTACGTCTGCGCCATGCAGGACGACAACGACACCATGGCCGCGCTGCGGCGATATTTTACCGGACAGTCCATGCAGACGGCGATTGACGCCATGCCGTTCCGGTCGGCGAAAAAATACGGCGGCGTATCCTTCCATGAGGATGAGACGTATCTGCTGGGCGCGCCGGAAATTCTGCTGGCGAACTGCCCGGAAAAGGAGCAGTATCTGCCGCTGGCGGAGGAATGGTCGGCGAAGGGCTGTCGGGTGCTGCTGCTGGCACTGTACGACGGGAAGCTGTCGGACGAAGCGCTGGACGCGGAAATGATGCCGCTGGCGCTGATCCTGCTGAGCAACAAGATCCGGCCCGAAGCGCCGCAGACGTTCTCCTATTTTGCGCAGCAGGGCGTGCGCACGAAGGTCATTTCCGGCGACAATCCCCTGACTGTTTCAGAGGTCGCGCGGCGTGCCGGGATCCCGGACGCGGAGAAATTTGTCGACGCGCGGACGCTCAAAACGGACGCGGAGCTTGCGAAGGCGGCGGAGGACATGACCGTCTTCGGACGCGTCACGCCGGATCAGAAAAAGAAGCTCGTTGCAGCCATGAAGCGGGCGGGGCACACGGTCGCCATGACCGGCGACGGCGTGAACGACGTGCTGGCGCTGCGCGAGGCAGACTGCTCCATCGCCATGGCCTCCGGCTCGGGCGTCGCGTGTCAGGCGTCGCATATCGTGCTGCTCGATTCGCAGTTTTCCGCCCTGCCGTCCGTCGTGGCCGAGGGCAGGCGCGTCATCAACAATATTGAGCGCAGCGCGTCGCTGTATCTCGTCAAGAATATTTTCACGTTCGTGCTTTCCCTCATCACGCTGTTCTTTACGCTCCCCTATCCGTATACGCCCGCGCAGCTGAGTCTGGTCAACGCGCTGACCATCGGCATCCCGTCGTTCATCCTTGCCATGGAACCGAACGAGAACCGCATCAGCGGCCGGTTTCTGCCGAACGTCATTTACCGGGCGCTGCCCGCCGCGCTGTCTGACCTCATTCTCGTGGTCGGCGTGATGCTGTTCTATCTGGCATTCCATATCAAAGAGGATATGCTCTCCACGCTCTGCACCGGCATTATGGGCATCGTCGGCCTGCTGATGGTCCATCAGACCTCGCTGCCGATGAATAAGCTCCGCAAGGCCATGCTCGTCGGACTGTGCATCGCATTCGTGGTGTGCTACTTCTTCCTGCCGGAGCTGTTTACGCTGAGTGCGCTGGATAAGCCGTCGCTGCTGATCCTCGTCGTGCTGGGCCTGCTTGCGTTCTCGGTCATGTTTGTCTGCCGCCGGGGGCTGCGCAAAGTGAAGGCGCGGTTGAACAAGGGAATTTTCCCACGCAGGAAGAAAAGATAAATTTCTGCAAATACTAGAGCCAGCCGAAAAACCGGCTGGCTCAGTTTTTTGGAAGGAGAACGTGTATGCACTATCATGTAAACGAAGACGTCTGCATCGGCTGCGGCCTGTGCGCCGAAACGTGCCCGGAGGTCTTTTCTCTCAGGGACAACGGCTTTGCCGAGGCAGCGCCCGGCCCCGTGCCGGAAAGCGCGCAGGAGACTGCCGCCGAGGCCATGGATGCCTGCCCGACGAGCGCGATCGAAGAGGGCTGACAAGGGGCGAAAAATCTGCTATACTGGTTCCATCCTGTCAAATGGGGTGGAACTATGGAAGAACGTTATGTGGCGTTCGACGTGGAAACGCCGAACGCGCAGAACCGGCGCATGAGCGCCATCGGCGTCAGCGTGATCGAGCGCGGCGAGATCGTGCAGGAGCTTTACACGCTTGTCGACCCGCAGACGCACTTTGATCCGTTCAATATCGCGCTGACCGGCATCACGCCGGAGCAGGTGCGCGGCCAGCCGGACTTTCCCGCGCTCTGGCAGCTGCTGGAGCCGATGCTGGCGGGCCGCATTCTGGTCGCGCATAACGCGCCGTTTGATCTGCGGGTGCTGGCCAGCTGTCTGCACGATTATCGCATCGGCTGGAAGCCGGAGGCCGTCTATCTCTGCACCTGCCAGATGGGCCGAAAGGCATATCCATACCTGCCGAACCACAAGCTGAACACGCTCTGCGACCATCTGCGGCTCGACCTCGACCACCACAACGCCGGCAGCGACAGCCGCGCCTGCGCGCTTTTGCTGCTCGACTATCTGCAGAAGGGCCTACGCCCGGAGCCGTTTCTGCGTACCTACCGCTTCGCGGACCGGAAAACGCTCCCGTACTGCACGGTATAAGCGCCCGCGCCCATGCCTCCCCCTGCCATGCGCTGTATGGCAGGGGGAGGCTTTTTGCCGTGTCAGCGCAGCGTTTCGAAGCGCTTTACACCGCGGGTCATGAGCCAGCGGGCGGTGAGCGCGTACAAAATCGCCATCAGCGCCAGAATCAGGCCGAGGGCGGCCGTCGCCGGCATCAGAACCGCCAGCAGGAAGAAATAGAGCGCGCCGACCGCCACCACAAAGCCGAAGGCAAGCAGCATGCTCAGCAGAACGCCCGCGCCCTGCTTCGCGGCCTGCGTTTCGTTGATCCAGTCGAGGTTGCAGTGGCGCAGGTCTTCCACCAGGCCGACGTTCGCCGTCAGCAGCACGAACATCAGCTGACAGGCCAGCAGCAGCGCCGTCTCGGCAGCAGGCAGCCGCATGGCAAGCGCAGCGGCCAGCGTCATAAGGAGTGCGGGCGCAATTGCCAGAGAGTTGGACAGGCTTAGCTTTGCCTGCAGAACCTTTTTGGTTTCGACCGGCATGGAGCGCACGATCCAGTAGCTCTTGCCCTCCAGCGACACGGACGACGCCGTAAAGAATACCATGCCGGAAACCATCATGCAGGCCAGCAGCAAGATGGGGGCGGCTGCTGCGTACAGCTCCGGGATCGCGGTCAGCGCGCCCAGAAGCTCCCGCCGCTTGACCACCGCCAGCACAGCCAGCACCAGCTCAAACACGAGGCCAAGCCCGGCGTTGAGCATATAGCCGGAGCTGCTGGTCAGCCGGGCAAGCTCCCGGCGGTAGAGCGCCGCACTCTGCGAGGAGGCGCGCATGGCTTTTTTCTCGTACCGCACCTTGACCTGTCCGCGCCGCGTGGCGACGATGCGGATAAAGCTGCGGTTCAGCAGCACATAGGCCAGCACGAACGGCAGGACTGTCCACAAAAGCGTCAGGCCGAGGTCTGCAAGGCTCCCGTCCGCAGCGGCCCGGCCCAGCCAGACGAGCGGGGCAGCCGAGCCGAGCGCGCCCGCGATCGCCGAGCCGTTCGCGGCCAGCTGCGTGACATAGCTGTTCATGCGGAAGCAGAACAGGAAATATGCCAGCATGAACACGACCGAGATCACCATGGTCACGGCGGTCGTATTGCGCATATGGCTGGTCACCAGCGAGACAAGCCACGCAAACAGGCAGCTCACCGCCAGCGAAAACAGCGGCAGCGCCAGCACGATCACGACGAACGCCGCAATGCCCGTTCCGCTTGTCTCACCGTATTGCAGCCACGAAACAAAGACCGGGAGGGCCACGACAAGCTCAAGCACGAAGTTCATGGCCAGCAGCGCCGCCATGCGGCTGAGCAGGATCATGCCGGGCGGCACGGGCATGGACAAAAGCAGCTCGTTGTCCTTCGCCTCAAACAGCTGCGATTTGGCCGTAAACACGCTGCCGATGAACATGAGCGCAAAGGCCATGATCGCAAACATGGCGAAATACAGCCAGCCGAGCCCCGCCGGGAAAAACGCGGCGGCAAGCTGGGAAAACGAGGCATAGAACAGGAAGACGAACGCGCAGAAGCAGTAGAGCATCAAAAATGCATAGCCGACGGCCTTGCCCTTCGTCTGGCTCTTCCGCTTCCGGCTCTGTCCGGTAAACGCGGCGAGCAGCGCCGCCATCCGGACGCGAAGCAGCGTTTTAAGCATTCTTCTCACCCTCCAGCTCCAGGAACACATCCTCCAGCGACTGGTCGCCCTTGACCTCGTCCATCGTGCCGGAGGCGATGAGCCGCCCCTGCTTGATGATGGCGACCTTGTCGCAGAGCTTTTCCGCGACCTCCAGCACGTGCGTGGAGAAGAAGATCGCGCCGCCGCGGTCGCAGTGCTCGCGCATGATGCCCTTGACCTGGTAGGCTGCCGTCGGGTCGAGGCCGACAAACGGCTCGTCCATGATGATGAGCTTCGGGTCGTGGAGCAGGGCGGAGATGATCGCCAGCTTCTGCTTCATGCCGTGCGAATAGGCCGAGATGGGCTGCGCCAGATCGCCGGTCAGGTCGAACAGATCCGCGTATTTTTCGATCCGCGCCTCGCGGTCGGCCTTCGACACGCCGAAAATATCGGCCACGAAGTTCAGATATTTGATGCCGGACAGGAATTCATACAGATCCGGGTTGTCCGGGATGTACGCTAAACGCTGCTTGCAGCCGAGCGGGTCGGCCTTGACGGACTTCCCGTCTATGGTGATCTCGCCCTGTTCAAACTGCAGAATGCCCGCGCAGCTTTTGATCGTCGTGGTCTTGCCTGCGCCGTTGTGGCCGATGAAGCCGTAAATTTCGCCGGGCCTGATGTGCAGGCTCAGGTCGTCGACCGCCTTTTTCTCTCCGTAAAGCTTTGTAAGATGCTCAATTTTCAGCATCAAATCCACTCCTTTCAAGATGGGTATCCCTTCAGACGTTTTGTTTGGGCAAAAGTTCCCATGTGTCTATATCATAGCAGATTTTTTCAGTTTGTACAGGGTGTATCTGAAAACTCCCAACGCACCCGGACAGCGGGCCTTTTTGCGGTGCGCCGCGTCATTTTTCCTTGAAATACGTCAGTATTCCTGCGAAAAAATGTCTTGCGCAACGCAAAAATCCCTCGCTGCCGGTCACATCATGAGTTTTCAGATACACCCTAGGGCAAACAATTTGGCAGTCATAGCGTGAGACTGCTAAAATTCACAGTCCGTTCACACAAAGATGCAGAATTGTTCACAGGCCGGGTCTATCATGTGACTTGTAAACAAGAGATGAGCAAGACGCTCAGATCGAGTTTTCAAACATCATATATTACAAGACTCAAGGAGGTCTTTTCCATGTTAGTACCGTATGCACGTAAAAATCACAATGTTTCCAATTTCAATCCGTTCCACGACTTTGACGAACTGGAACGCGCATTCTTCTCCGACAACGCCCTTGGCGAGTTCAAGGCCGACATCCAGGAGGACGGCGACAACTTCGTTCTGGAGGCTGACCTGCCCGGCTTCAAGAAGGAGGATATCCACGTGGACGTCGCCGACGACCGGCTGACCGTCTCCGCCGAGCGTCATTCCAACTATGAAGACAAGGACAAGAAGGGCAATTACCTCCGCTGCGAGCGTTCCTATGGCTCCTACGCCAGAAGCTTTGATATCTCCGGCATCGACGCCGCAGGCATCAAGGCCGCATACGCCGACGGCGTCCTGCGCGTGACGCTGCCGAAGCAGAAGGAAGTCCCCGCCTCGTCCAGACGGCTGGAGATCGAATAACAGATAGATCTTCTACCGCATCGAGGGCGAATTCGTGTCCGTCGGCGCCGTGATCCACGGGAAAACAGACTATCTGGATGTCCTTTTTCGGAAAGAACGGTAAACAAAATTTCCAAACAGAAAACCCAGCCTCTTATATAAGAAGCTGGGTTTTCTGCGTAATTGCAGAGCCCCGCGCGCAACAAACGACGCGGTTTCCATGACGCTTGCTCCGCCGCCGGAAAGAACACGACCGGACGGTTATGGGTGGCTTGGCAGATGGTTTGGCCGGGCCGGGTGCTGGCATTGTATGTCTTGTTTTATCCCTTTTCCAAAGCCGTCCGGGCTGTTTTCCTGCTGCGGCGCAAAAAGTTTACAGGCCGGAAACAAATTTTTGCATGATTGCACTTTCCTGTTGTGTCCGTATGTGGTACAATGTATTCGGATTTTTATGCTGTTGCGCAGATTTGGATAGATAAAGGAAGATCATCATGGAATTACTCGCTCCCGCCGGTTCGATGGAGGCGCTGCGCGCCGCCGTCTGCAACGGCGCTGACGCTGTTTATTTAGGTGCCGATACCTTCAACGCGCGTATAAACGCCCGCAATTTTTCCGCCGCCGATCTGCAGGAGGCCGTTGTCTACTGTCATGTGCGCGGCGTCAAGGTACATCTGACGCTCAACACACTCGTGCTCGACCGCGAGATGCCGCGTGCGGCGGAGCTGATCCGGCTGGCCGCGTCCTGCGGCGTCGACGCGTTCATCGTGCAGGATCTGGGCGTGGTATCGTTATGCCGGCAGCTTGCGCCGGACGTGCCCATCCATGCCTCCACGCAGATGAGCATCCATTCGCTTGAGGGCGTGATGGAGGCCGCCGCGCTCGGCTGCAGCCGCGTCGTGCTCGCGCGGGAGCTTCCCGCGGAGGAGATCGCGCATATCTGTAAGAAAAGCCCGGTCGAGATCGAGGTTTTTGTGCACGGCGCTTTGTGTATGTGCTATTCCGGACAGTGCTACCTGTCCTCCGTCATCGGCCGCCGCTCCGGCAACCGGGGCCAGTGCGCGCAGCCCTGCCGCCTGCCCTACGGCTACGGCCGGTTCGAATCGACGCGCTACCCGCTCAGCCTCAAGGATAACTGTCTGGCGGGCGAGCTGGACGAGCTGCGGCGCATGGGCGTCGCGTCCATCAAGATCGAAGGCCGCATGAAGCGGCCTGAGTACGTCGCCATCGTCACGCGCGCTTACCGCACGGTTTTAAACGGCGGCAAGCTGATGCCGTCCGATCTGCAGGAGCTGGAGACAGCCTTCTCCCGGCAGGGCTTTACCGACGGCTATTTCAGGGGCCAGACCGGCAGCGATATGTTTGGCCGCCGTCAGGAGGGCGAGGACACGGCCGACCTGTTCGCCTCTGCCCGCGCCACCTATGAACAGGGTGAGCCGCAGCGCATCGGCGTGCGCTTCTACGCCATGATCCGCCGCGGAGAGCCTGCGCAGCTCGCCGTCGAGGACCCGGACGGCAACCTCTGCCGGACCCGCGGCCCCGTTCCGGAGCAGGCGGTCTACCGGTCGCTCACGCCGCAGGATCTGGAGCAGCAGCTGAAAAAAACCGGCGGAACGCCGTATCTGTGCACCGCCGTCCGCTCGTCTCTGGACCCCGATCTGATGCTCCCGGCGTCCGCCATCAACGCCATGCGGCGCGATGTAATCGCGGAGCTGACCGCAAAGCGCGGCCGTGCCGCGCCCGCGCATCTGAACGCGTATGACGAGCCGCCGCGCTACGACGGCATTGCCGGGGAGCCGCAGCTGACCATCGCCGTCCGCACAGCCGGGCAGATCACCTCCCGTATGCTCTCCATGAAGCCAACGGTGCTCTATGTCCCCCTGTCCGAGCTGGCGGAGCACCCGGATCTGCCGCAGCGCGTAAGCGTTGAAACGCAGCTGGCGGCCATTCTGCCGCGCGTGATCTGGAGCGGGGAGCTTGCTCCCGTCGCGCGGCAGCTGCGCACGGTCTATGAGATGGGCGTGCGGCAGGTTCTGGCCGGAAATCTCGGACAGCTGCACATTGCCCGCGCGGCGGGCTTCGCCGTCCGCGGCGATTTCGGCCTCAATATCGTCAATTCCCGCGCCATGCGGTACCTGCGCGAGCAGGGGCTTGATTCGCAGCTTTTGTCGTTTGAGCTGACGCTGCCGCAGATCCGCGATATCTCCAAGGCCGTCCCGGCGGAGCTGCTGATCTACGGGCGGCTGCCGCTGATGCTGATGGAAAACTGCGTCATGAAGAACCGCACCGGCATCTGCGCCTGCCAGACCGGCACGGTCCGTCTGGTCGACCGTGTGGGCGAGGAATTCCCCATCGTCAAGGACCCCGGCACGTGCCGCAACGTGCTGCTGAACGGCAAGAAGCTGTATCTGCTCGACAAAAAGGACGCACTGCGCGGCATGGGCCTGTGGGCGCTGCGCCTGCAGTTTACAACGGAAAACCCCGGCGAGATCGACAAGGTGCTGATGGACTATCAGGGCCGGGCCGTCTTCGACGCCGGAAGCTATACGCGCGGACTGTATTCGCGCGGCGTGGAATAAGCAAAAAAGAAGGAACTCCTTATGATCATCCTTGCATCGCAATCTCCCCGCAGGCACGAGCTGATGAAGCTCACCGGCCTGCCGTTTACCGTTCGTGTCGCGGATATCGACGAAACGATGGATCCGGCGCTGCCCGTCCAGCAGGAGGTCACGCGCGTCAGCCGCAGGAAGGCACAGGCCATCGCCGCCGGCGCGTCGCCGGACGATATTGTCATCGCCGCCGACACCATCGTGGTCATTGACGGGCGTGAGCTGGGAAAGCCGCGCTCGGAGGAAGAAGCGCTCGGTATGCTCCGCCTGCTCTCCGGCAGAACGCACGAGGTCGTGACCGTTCTGTCCGTCTGCAAAGGCTCACAGCTTGAGTCCGAAGCCGTCGTGACGAAGGTGACGTTCCGCACGCTCTGCGAGGAGGAGCTTCGCGCCTATGTCAGGACCGGCGAGCCTATGGACAAGGCCGGAAGCTACGGCATTCAGGGCTACGGGGCCATGTTCGTCAGCCGGATCGAGGGCGATTATTTCTCTGTCATGGGCCTGCCCCTGTGCCCGCTGTGCCGGATGCTGCGCGCGTTCGGCGTTCCGATCCTTGACGTGCAGGAGGCGCAGGCATGAAGAAAAAATTCTGGACGGGCCGCCTCAAGACCATTCTCATTGTCGCGCTCATCATCGCTATCTGCGCCGCCGTGACGCTTGCCATCACAAACGGGACAAGCGCCATTGAAAACGTGGTCGGGACGATCCTGTCCCCCATCCGTGCGGGCGTTGCGTCCATCGACCGGCTGGCCGAGCGGTATTACAACTATATGTTCCGCTATGAGACGCTTGAGGCGGAGAACGCGGAGATGGAAAAGCAGATTCTTGCCATGCAGGAGGATATCCGCGACGCCGAGCAGCTGCAGCGCGAGAACGAATGGCTCAAGGCGCTTCTGAAGCTGTCCGAAGAGCATGAGGATTATAAATTCCTCACATCGTACATCATTTCGTGGGATTCCTCCGACTATAAAAGCGCCTTTACCATCGGCAAGGGCACGAACGCGGGGCTGGAGGAGGGTATGTGCGCCGTGACGGAAAACGGGCAGGTCGTGGGCCTTGTGACCAAGGTCGGCGCCAACTGGGCCACCGTCACGACGATCATGGACTCGTCGCTTGAAATTTCCGCCTCCGTGGCCTCGTCCGGCTATACGGGCGTGGTACAGGGCACATTCCTCGAGGACGGAACGGAGATCCTGCGCATGAACTATCTGCTGACGGACGCGATCGTCAAGAATAACGATCAGGTCGTCACGACCGGCTCGACGCTCTATCCGCGCGGGCTGCTGCTGGGGTACATCACGAACGCCAGCCTCGACGAGACGGGCGTCGCGAAATACGCCACGCTCGAACCGTCCTGCGACCTGTCCAAGCTGGAGCAGATCGCGATCATTACGGAGTATAATGTGCAGTGACGCAAGAAACTGTTGTAGGGGCGGACGTCTCTGTCCGCCCGCAGAATGCAGCGTTTTTTTGAAAATCTCCGGCGAATTCGCAACATTTCCAGGGGCGGCAGCGTCGTCGGCCCCTACAGACGACCTGCAAAAATGCAGCTTGACGTGTATATGACCGAAAGGAGGCCCGCGCGATGCACGCGACCTATAAAAATGCGCTGATGTGGACGCTTTACGGCGTGCTGTTTCTTTTGATCGCCGTTTTGCAGACGGTCGTGTTTGGCCGGGCGCGATTCTTCGGCGTCAAGCTGACGCTGATCCCCGTCTGCATCGCCTGTGTTTCCATGCTGGCAGGCGCGGAGGCCGGGGCGCTCTACGGACTTTGCTGCGGCACGGTCTGGTGCTTCACGGGCGCGGCCGGCGGCGCGATGCACATCGTCCTGCTGACCGTCTGCGGCGCGGTGATCGGCTATATCTGCGACCGGTATCTCGTGCGGCAGCTGCTGTCCGCCATTCTGATGAGTCTGTTGGCGCTCGTATTCTGCCAGACGCTCCTGTTTCTGTTTCAATGCTATCTCGGCACGATCCACATCGGCATGATCACTGCTCTGCCGGTCCAGATCGGCCTGAGCCTGCTCGCGTGCCCGCTCCTGTATCTCGGAGCCTGGGCGATCCGAAAGGTTGGTGCCAAATAAATGCAGCGAATTTCCCGCTTCCGCATGATCGTATTCATCGTCGTCATTCTGGCCATGATCGGCGTGTTCTCCCTGCGGCTTTACAAGACGCAGGCCGCCGTCACGGAGGACTCCCTCGTCGCGGCGGACGCCGACTCCATGGAGTACCAGTCGACGGTCGAGGCTGCGCGCGGCAATATTCTCGACCGCAACGGCAACGTGCTGGTGTCGAACCGCGCAAGCTATAACCTCGTCATCATCAACTTCGTCTTTTTCAACGCGCCCGACCCGAACGGGAACCTGCTGAAGGTCCTGAACCTCTGCGACGAGCTTGGGATCGCGTATGAATCGCATTTCCCCGTCTCCGCCGAGCGTCCCTATACCTATACCGATACCGACGACACCGCCTGGCAGGGCTATTTCCGCAGCTTCCTTGCCAGCCGGAGCTATGACCTCGATATCTCCGCGCCCACGCTCATGAAGCGCCTGCGCGACGAATATAAGATCCCCGACGACTGGACCCAGCAGGACGTGTACCGCGTCATTTCCGTCCGCTATGAGCTGGAGCTGCGCTCGGTAGACGAGATCGGCATGGAAAACTATATGCTGGCAGAGGACGTCGACGCGGAATCGCTGGCTGCCGTGATGGAGCTGGCCGTGCCGGGCGTTGTGGTCGAAAACGGCACGGTGCGCGAGTACAACACCACCTATGCCGCGCACATTCTCGGCTACATCGGCCCGATCTGGAGCGAGGAGGCCGCCGAATACCGCGAAAAGGGCTACTCCATGAACGCGCTTGTCGGAAAATCCGGCGTGGAGCAGGCGTTTGAGGAATATCTGCACGGTTCAAGCGGCATCAAGCGGACGACCGTCTCCTCGACCGGAGAAATTCTGAACCGATACTATGTGACGGAGCCTGTGCCGGGCAACAACGTCGAGCTGACCATCGACATTTCGCTGCAGTCCGTGGCCGAACAGGCGCTGGAAAAGGTCATTCTCGACCTGCGGGAAAACGGCGTCGGCCGGAACAAGGAGGGCAAGGACGCGCAGGGCGGCGCGGTCGTTGTGCAGATGTGCAGGACGGGCGAGATTCTCGCCATCGCAAGCTACCCGACCTACAATCTTGCCACGTTCAATCAGGACTATACCACCCTCAACGCGGACGAGATGAAGCCGCTGTTCAACCGCGCACTCACCTCCTACCCGCCCGGCTCGGTCTATAAGATGGTCACGGCCATCGCCGCCGTCGATATGGGCGGCTTCGACCCCGGCTATATCATCGAGGACAAGGGCCTTTACACCTTCTATGAATCCTTCCAGCCCAAGTGCCACATCTGGTCGCTTGCCAACCCGCGCACGCACGGCAAGATCAATCTGATGGAGGCCATCGCCTACTCCTGCAACTATTATTTCTATGAAGTCGGCCGTCTGACCTACGACAGCTATAAAAAGGAAACGGGAAACAACCCGTTTGATATCGTTGCCAAGTCCCTTGGCCTCGGCGAGCCGACGGGCATCGAGCTGCCGGAGGACACCGGCGCACGCGCGAACGCAGAGGAAAAGAACAAGCAGTACGCAGGCGAGGACGCAGGCTGGTTCGGCGCGGACGTTCTGCAGGCTGTCATCGGCCAGAGCCTGAACAAATTCACGCCTCTGCAGCTGGTCTGCTACACCTCGGCGCTGGCAAACAAGGGCACGCGCTATGAAGCGACGCTCCTGTCCCGCGTCGTCTCATGGGATTATCAGGATCTGATCGAGGAGTCCAAGCCCGTCGTGGCAAGCACGCTGGAGATCTCGGAAAAGGCGCTGAACGCGCTCGATCAGGGCATGCGCATGACCGGTACCATCGGCACGGCGGAGCAGTACCTCAGGGATTACCCCATCCCCATCGCCTGCAAGACCGGCACGGCGCAGTGGCAGGGCACGACCTCCACCGGCTCGTTCTCCGGCTCTGACCACGCCTCGTTCGTGCTCTACGCTCCGGCGGACAATCCCGAGATCGCCATCTCCGTCTATGTCGAGCGCGGCTCACAGGGCGGCAATCTGGCGAATGTCTGCATTCCCATTCTCGACGCCTATTTCTCCAGCTCCGCCAAATATGAGACTGTCGCGACTGAAAATATCGCTTACTAAGAGAGGAACCGCACATGACCGACCTTTCGCATATCCGCAATTTTTCGATCATCGCCCACATTGACCACGGCAAATCCACGCTGGCCGACCGTCTGCTGGAGGAGTGCCATTCCGTTGAAAAGCGCGAGATGGAGGACCAGATTCTCGACTCCATGGAGCTTGAACGCGAACGCGGCATCACCATCAAGGCCCGCGCCGTGCGTCTGGACTACCGCGCCGACGACGGCGAGAAATATGTCCTGAACCTCATCGACACGCCGGGTCACGTCGACTTCAACTATGAAGTCTCCCGCAGCCTGTCCGCCTGCGAGGGCGCGGTGCTGGTCGTCGACGCGTCGCAGGGCATCGAGGCCCAGACGCTGGCGAACACCTATCTGGCCGTTGACAACGGCTTGGAGGTCCTGCCCGTCGTCAACAAGATCGACCTGCCGGCGGCGCGGCCCGCCGAGGTCAAGAAGGAAATTGAGGACGTCATCGGCATCCCCGCCATGGACGCGCCTGAAATTTCCGCCAAGAACGGCATCAACATTCATTCCGTGCTGGAAATGATCGTGAAGAATGTCCCCGCGCCCACGGGCGACCGCGAAGCGCCTTTACAGTGCCTGATTTTCGACAGCCAGTATGATTCCTACCGCGGCGCGATCGTCTATCTGCGCGTCGTGAACGGCACGGTGTATCCCGGCATGGATATCCGCATGATGGCCTCCGGCGCAGTCTACAAGGTCGTGGAGGTCGGATATCTGCACCCGAAGGGCATGATCCCGGCCGAAAGTCTCGGCGCGGGCGAGGTCGGATATCTCACGGCCTCCATCAAGACTGTCTCCGACACCCGCGTGGGCGACACCATCACGGGCGTGGAAAATCCGGCAGCCGAGGCGCTTCCGGGCTACCATCAGGCGCAGCCGATGGTCTTCTCAGGCGTGTACCCGGCGGACGGCTCGAAATACGGCGATCTGCGCGACGCGTTGGAAAAGCTGAAGCTGAACGACGCGTCCATGAGCTTCACGCAGGAAAACTCCATCGCGCTGGGCTTCGGCTTCCGCTGCGGCTTTTTGGGCCTTCTGCACATGGAGATCATTCTCGAGCGCCTCGAGCGCGAATATAACCTCGACCTCATCACGACGGCCCCGAACGTCGTCTATAAGATCACCAAGACCGACGGCACGCAGCTCGACGTCTATACCCCGCTCAACTACCCCGACCCCGCCGAGATCGCCGAGGCGCAGGAGCCGTATGCGAAGGCGAACCTCATCGCCCCGCCCGAATACGTCGGCGCGATCATGGATCTGTGCCAGAACCGGCGCGGCGAATTCAAGGATATGCAGTACCTCGACCCCACGCGCGTTGAGCTGCACTATTCCATGCCGCTCAACGAGATCATCTATGACTTCTTCGACGCGCTCAAGAGCCGCACGCGCGGCTACGGCTCGCTGGACTACGAGCTGGAGGGCTACCGCCCGTCGAAGCTCGTCAAGCTCGACATTTTACTCAACGGCGAGATCGTCGACGCGCTGAGCTTCATCCTCTTCGCCGACAACGCCTACGCAAGAGCCAGAAAGATCTGCGAAAAGCTCAAGGACAATATCCCGCGCCAGATGTTCGAGATCCCCGTGCAGGCTGCCGTCGGCGGCAAGATCATCGCCCGCGAGACGATCAAGGCCCTGCGCAAGGACGTGCTTGCCAAGTGCTACGGCGGCGATATCACGCGCAAAAAGAAACTGCTCGAAAAGCAGAAGGAGGGCAAAAAGCGTATGCGCACGTTCGGCACGGTCGCCGTGCCGTCCGAGGCGTTTATGGCCGTCCTCAAGCTCGACGACGAATCGTAGGAGGTTTTTCCGTGGCGCTCATTCAGATCGTTGAAAACAAGAAAAAAAGCCTCGGCATCTACGTCCACATCCCGTTCTGCCGGAGCAAATGCGAATACTGCGACTTTTATTCCGTTCCCGGTGCACGCAGCCGGGATCTGATGGACCGGTATCTCGACGCCGTGATCCTGCACATCCGCGAGGCGGCGCAGGGTGCAGCGGGCTACGAGGTCGACACCGTCTATTTTGGCGGCGGCACGCCGTCGTTCTTCGGTGCCGGCGGGCTTGCGAAGATTTTTGCCGAGATCGACCGCCGCTTCGACGTCAGCCGCGACGCGGAGGTCTCGCTGGAGGCCAACCCCGACTCCGTGACGCTGCCCATGCTCACGCGGCTGCGCCGCGCGGGCTTCAACCGCATCTCCATCGGCGTGCAGTCGGACGACGACGCGCAGCTCAAGGCGCTGGGCCGCCCGCATACCTACCGGCAGGCGCAGCAGGCCGTGTCGCTCTCGCGGCGCGCGGGCTTTGACAATGTTTCGGTCGACCTCATGTTCGGCCTGCCGAGCCAGTCGCGCGAGCAGTGGATGCAGACGCTTCGCAACGTCATCGACCTCAAGGCCGACCACATCAGCTGCTACGGGCTGAAGGTCGAGCCGGGCACGAAGCTCTGGACGTACAAGGACTGCGCCAACCTCCCGGACGACGACGCGCAGGCGGATATGTATTTTTACGCCGTCGAAACGCTGGAGCAGTTCGGCTATCACCAGTATGAGATCTCCAATTTCGCGCACGACGGCTTCATCTGCCGCCACAACATGAAATACTGGGTCGGCGACGAGTATCTGGGCTTCGGCCCGTGCGCGGCGTCGGACTTTGCCGGACGGCGGTTCACCATCAAGCCCGATCTGGAGGGCTATATCAAGGGCGTGACGGACAAGGGCCAGATTTTGTCCGAATCTGAGCTTGTCCCGCTGCGCGAACGCGCGGGCGAATACCTCATGCTCCGATTGCGGACGGTCGACGGCATTGAAAAGAGCGAATACACCCGCTCGTTCCTGCTGCCGTTTGAGCCGATCGAGGACATTCTTGTCCGGCTGCAGGCGCGGGAATACGCCGCGTTTACCTCCGGCCGCTGGCACCTGACGCCGAAGGGCTTCATGCTCTCGAACACCATTCTGGTGGAGCTTCTCGAAGCGCAGCAGAAATCCAGACCGCTGGCGCAGAAGCGCTGAAGACAAACAGAGCCGGGGAAGCGTCGACGCTTCCCCGGCTCTTGCCGGAAAAAACAGCCCTTCCGGTCAATCGGTGCGGCCGGAACAGGAGACTGCGAAGAAACCAGGCAGCTGCTTTTCGGGCTCCGCCCGGATCAGCGGGACGCGGAACCCCCGTTCTGCCTGCCTTCTGCCGCTCCGGCGAAGCGCGGCGTCTGACCGAAACGCGCACCTGCGTATGGATCATCCGGCGGACAAAGCATCTCAAAAGCGTTTGCCAACGATCTCTCTGGCCATAGTATGCGCAGGGCGAAGAAAAATACACAAGGTCTGATTTGACTTTACAGGCGCAAAACGGTAAGATAAGAAAAAAACGAACAGGAAGCACAAAGGCAATGGAAGAATTTAAAAATTTACAGGAAACAAAGCTCACGTCCCAGCCGATCTTTGACGGCGACGTGCTGCATATCTACAAGGATACCGTCCGCCTGCCGAACGGCAAAACCTCCACACGGGAATACACCGTCCACCACGGCGCGGTGTGCATCCTGCCGCTTCTGGAAAACGGCGACGTGCTGCTCGAGCGGCAGTTCCGCTATGCCATGGGCGAAGTCCTGACGGAGATCCCCGCCGGGAAGCTCGACTACATCGGCGAGGACCCGCGGGAGGCCGCGCTGCGGGAGCTGCGCGAGGAAACGGGCGCGGTCGCAAGCGAGCTCATCCCGCTCGGCCCGTTTTACCCCACCTGCGCGTATTCGACCGAGGTCATCCAAATGTTCCTGGCACGCGGGCTGAGCTTCGGCGAACGGGAGCTGGACGAGGATGAATTTCTGAACGTGTTCCGCCTGCCGCTGCGGGAGCTGGTCGAAAAGGTCCTGAACGGCGAAATTCCCGACGCCAAGACGCAGGCCGCCGCGCTTCGCGTGTGGTGCATGCTGCAGGAGGGAAGGCTCTCGTGAGGCGGGAACTGCTGTACGTCTCGTCCATCGGTGAAGACTGCTGCGAGGCTGCGCGGGCGTTTGGCCTTGGGATCGAGCTTGCGCAATTCTGCACCGCCGCCCGGCTCGACGGCGCTCCGCCGGAGCCGTGGGAGCTTCCGGTGGAACGCTGCCTGTCTGCATCAAGCCGGTTCGTGCTGCACGGGCCGTTCAACGAGCTGACGCCTGCGGCCATCGACCCACTTGTGCTGGATGTGACGAAGAAGCGATACCAGCAGGCGATCAAAAAGGCGCATACAATGGGCATTCAGAAGATCGTTCTGCACGCAGGCTTTCTGCCGCTGGTCTATTATCCGGAGTGGTTCGTGGAGCGCAGTGCCGCCGTATGGCGGGAGCTGCTCTGCGCCATTCCGGACGATATGACCGTGTGTCTGGAAAACGTGCTGGAGCCGGAACCGCAGCTTTTAACGGCGATCATGGAGGACGTCCATGACCCGCGCCTGCGTATCTGCCTCGATCTCGGCCACGCGAATACGTGCGCGTCAGCGCTTCCCCCGGAGAACTGGCTGCGCGCCTGTGCGCCGTACCTTTCCCACGTGCACCTGCACAACAATCAGGGCGACCGTGACCTGCACGCGGCGCTCTTTGACGGCGTGATGGATATTGCGGGGCTTCTTTCCCTGCTGGAAGCGCTTTCCCCGCAGGCGACGTGTACACTGGAACTGACGCAGGACAGGCCGAGCCTTGACTGGCTCGTGGAAAAGCACCTTTTGGAGTGAACCCTATGGAACAGACTGAACGGCAGCTTGTTTCGCTGCTTTCCGAAATTACCCCGCTTTATGACGTGCCCATGCGCGAGGCGAAGGCCCGGCAGGACGCACTGGCCAAGCCGCCCGGCAGCCTCGGTCTGCTGGAGGACCTTTCTGTCCAGCTGGCGGGCATCACCGGGCAGGTCAAAAACGAAGTCAGCCACACCCGCATTTACGTGCTTGCGGCAGACAACGGCGTAGTCTGCGAGGGCGTTTCGTCCGCGCCGCAGTCGGTCACACGGGCGCAGGCTATCAACCTGACGCGCGGTCTGACCGGCGCGTCGTGTCTGGCGAAGCACTTCGGCGACGAGCTGGTCGTCGCCGACATGGGCATCGCGCTCCCCTATGCCTGCCCGGAAATTCTGAACCGCAGTCTCGGCAAGGGCACGGCGAACATCGCCGCAGGCCCGGCCATGGCGCGGCAGACTGCCGTGCGCGGCATTCTGACCGGCATGGAGCTTGCCGCACAGGCAAAACGGGACGGCATTCAAATTCTCGGCGTGGGCGAAATGGGCATCGGCAACACGACCACGTCCTCCGCCGTCTTGTGCGCCCTGAGCGGCAAACCCGTCGAAGCCGTTACGGGACGCGGCGGCGGATTGACCGACGCGGCATTTTTGAAGAAAAAACAGGTGATCGAACAGGCGCTGGCCATAAACACGCCAGACGGGAACGATCCTGTTGACGTTTTGCACAAGGTCGGCGGGTTCGATCTGTGCGCAATGGCGGGCGTATTTCTGGGTGCGGCGCATGAGCGCCTGCCCGTCGTGGTTGACGGGTTCATTTCCGTCGTCGCCGCGCTCTGCGCTGCCCGGCTGTGTGGGGCCGCAGCGGGCTATTTCATCGGCTCGCACGTGTCCTATGAGCGCGGGTACGAGATCGCAGCCCGGCTGCTCGGCCTGAGGCCCTGTCTGCAGCTCGGGATGCGCCTCGGCGAGGGCAGCGGGTGCCCGCTGGCCTTCCGCGTGGTCGAGGCGGCCTGCGCGGTGATGAACACGATGGCAACATTCCCGGAGGCCGCCATCGACGACGGATATCTGACCGAAATACGTGAAAGGGACAGCTTTACGGTATGAACTATTTTCTTTCCGGCGGCGCAAAAAACGGGAAATCCTCGCTTGCGCAGGAAATCGTCTGCGCGCAGAGCGGTCCGCGCTATTATCTTGCGACCATGATCCCGCACGACGATGAGGACCGGCTGCGCATTCAGCGCCATCTGGACAACCGCGCGGGGATGGGCTTTCAGACCGTCGAATGCGGAACGGACATTCTCTCCTCGCTTTCGCGGATGGAGCCGGACGGCGCAGTGCTGCTCGACAGCGTGACGGCGCTGCTGTCAAATGAGATGTTCCGCGCGGACGGCACGATGGACACCTCTGCCCCGGCGCGTCTGGAGGCGGAGCTGCTGGAATTCTCCCGCCGGATGCGCTGCTGCGTGTTCGTGAGCGATTATATTTACGCTGACGGCGGACAGTATGACGAATGGACGGAATGCTACCGCCGGGGACTGGCGCGGCTTGACCGGGTGCTGGCGGCGGCGTGCGAAAACGCCGCAGAGCTTTGCTGTGCGCAGGCATATTGGTACAAAGGAGGCTTTTCCGGATGAAAGCCAAGCTCAAAAAGCCCCTGACGGCACTCATGATGGCGTGGGGGACGTATCTGGCGATCCCGTGCCCGTATAAGGTCTGGGACGATGCGCTGCGCCCGTGGCAGATCGTGTGCCTGCCGCCGGTAGGGCTGATCGTGGGCGGACTCTGGGCGCTGTGCGCCGCCCTGTTCGCCCATTTCCGGTTTACCGGATTTCTGGCCGCCGCGATCTTGACGGCGCTTCCGTTTCTCGTGACGGGCTTCTTCCACCTGGACGGGTTCCTCGACTGCTGTGACGCGATCTTATCGCGGCGTGATCTGGTCACACGGCAGAAGATTCTCAAGGATTCGCGCGTGGGCGCGTTTGCAGTCGTGTGCGCGATTTTGCTGTTCCTGTTTTCGTTCGCAGCGCTGGCGGACTGTGACTTCTCGTATATCTGGCGGGCGCTGCTGCTCGTTCCGGTCGTAACGCGCTGCATGGCGGGCGTTGCGGTGGAATCGTTCGCGCCCATGAAGACCAGCCAGTATTCCGGCACATTTGCAGCCGGGAAGACAAAACGGCAGCGGAACATTCTGCTCGGGATGTACCTTGCCGTCATGCTGGCGGTGTTCGTGTTCCTGTTTTCGCGGCCCAGCTGCGCGCTGGCCGTCGCGTGGGCGGGGCTTGTGACCATCCTTGCCTGCCGTCTGGCCCAGAAGCATCTGGGTGGGATGTCCGGCGACGTCGCAGGCTTTTCCATCACGCTGGGCGAGGCGTCCGCCCTTCTCATTCTGGCAGTCTTTTAAGGAGGAACGGTATGGTTCTGATCATCGGCGGCGCGTATCAGGGAAAAACAGCATACGCGCAAACAAAATACGCCCTGCGGGACGCGGAAATTTTCACCTGCGAGGGCGAAGCGCTCGATCTGACCGCCCGCTGCCTCCGGCATCTGGAGCGCTTCGCGCTTGCCTGCGTCCGGGCGGGAAAGGAGCCTGCGGACGTGCTGGCCGGGCTTGCGCTCAGCGGGAAAATATTGATCTGCGAGGACATTTCCTGCGGCGTTGTGCCGATGGACGCGGAAACGCGCGAATGGCGCGAGGCCGTCGGGCGCATGAACGCGGCGCTGGCCGCGCAGGCGGACACGGTCACACGCATTTTCTGCGGGCTTCCGCTGGAGCTGAAGGGATGAGGCGGCTCACGCTCATCCGCCACGGACTGACGGAGGGAAATGTCCGCCGGTGGTATTATGGGGCGCTCGATCTTCCTCTGTGCGAGGCCGGACAAGCAGCTGTTCAGGAGGCCGCCGCAGGCGGCCTGTATCCCCCGTACAGCGGCGAACGCATCCTGACGAGCGGAATGCTCCGCACAGAGCAGACGCTGCGCCTGATCTACGGCGAGGCGCCGCACGAGATCTGGCCGGAGCTGCGTGAGATCAGCTTCGGCATATTCGAGGGAAAGTCCTACGACGAGCTGAAGGGCTTGGCGGAGTACGAGGCATGGCTGGCGGGCGACTGGTTCCGGAACGTCCCGCCGGGCGGCGAATCCTTTGCGCAGGCGGAGGCTCGTATTTTATCCGCGCTTTCCCGTATGCGCGCGCAGGACGAGGATCTCCTCGCCGTCGTACACGGCGGAACGGTGCTCACGATCATGCAGGCGCTGTTCCCGGAGGAGGAAAAGTCCGGCTACGACTGGCAGCCGCGCCCCGGCGGAGGCTACCGGATCGACCTGACGGCGCATTGCTATGAGCAAATCGGTCTGCTATAAAAAACGCCATGCCCGGTATTTGCCGGGCATGGCGTTTTTTTATGATTTCGCAGGCTTTTTCTCAAAGCCGTGGACCCAGTCGGAGAAGTGGTAATAGAGGAAATAGACGATGGAGCTGAGCGACCACGTGATGGGATAGGCCATGTAGATATACTGAATTTCGTGGGCGATGCCCATGACGATGGTGATATATGCGATCCGCACCACGCACCAGAACAGCAGCATGATGACCATCGGCACGAAGGCCTTGCCTGCGCCGCGGCAGATCGACGCAATCGCGTGGGAGTATGCCAGCAGGCAGAAGAACAGCGCCGTCGTGCGCATCTGGCGCGTGCCGAGTTCGACGACCTCCGGCGTGGGGCTGAACAGCGCGACAAGCTGCGGCGCAAGCAGATACATCGTCACGCCGATGATCTCCGCGATCACAACAGACGCGATGATGCCGAAGCGCGAGCCCTTTTTCGCCCGGTCGTGAAGCCCGGCGCCGAGGTTCTGGCCGACAAAAGTCGTCAGCGCCATGGTGAAGCTGGTAACGGGCAGGAACGCAAATCCCTCCAGCTTGGAGTACGCGCCGTAGGCCGCCATGGCGACCTTGCCGAAGGAGTTGATGTTGGACTGGACAATGACGTTTGCAAAACCGATCACGGAGTTCTGCACGCCGGACGGCAGACCGTAGCGGATAATCTGGCCGAGCATTTCGCGGTCGATATGCAGCTTTTTCAGCTCGACCTGATAGATCGTACCCTTCTTCATCAGATGGATCATGCACAGGATCATGCTGACGGCCTGCGAGATCGTCGTGGCGACGGCAGCCGCCCACACGCCCCAATGGAACGCGCCGATAAACAGCAGATCGAGCACAATATTGGTAAGGGACGAAATGATCAGATAATAGAGCGGCCGCTTGCTGTCGCCGAGAGCGTTCATGATGCTCTTGCACATATTGTACATGACGACGGCCAGGACGCCAATGAAGTAATACCGGAAGTATGCGATCGCATCCGGCAGGACCTCCGGTGCAGTGCCCATCCAGCGCAGGAACGTCGGCGTCAGCCACACGCCCACCACCGTCAGAATCACGCCGCTGATCAGGCCCAGCATCACGTCCGTGTGGATGGCTCTGGACACGCGGTCATAGTCACCCGCGCCAAAATAGCGGGAGATGGTCACGCCTGCGCCCATGGACAGGCCGGTAAAGAAGCTGATGAGCAGGAAGATCAGCGGGCCGGACGCACTGACGGCCGCCAGCGCCTCATCTCCCAGAAACCGGCCGACGATCAGCGCGTCCGCCGTATTGTAAAGCTGCTGGAACACCTGACTGAGGAATACCGGCACGGCAAACTGTACGATCAGCTTCCACGCGCTTCCCTTTGTCATATCCAGCGTATTTCCGCCCACAGCGCATCCTTCCCTTCACGTAAAAAATACCGCGTACACAGCGCGGTACATAAAGCATAACAGAAATAAGCAGAAAATGCAAACCAGTTTCTTCCGCGCATCAAATGCTGCCTCGCCATATTTTCTGATGGCATTGCACACTTCGCTGTTGTATAATAAAATTGCAAAACGCAGGGAGGTAACAGGATGTATTTCGCATACGGAGAACAGGCGCTTTCCTATCTGCGCAAAAAGGACAAGCGGCTCTGTGAGGTGATCGACCGCATCGGGCATATCGACCGCACGGTGGACCCGGACCTGTTTTCGTCCGTCGTGCACCACATCATCGGCCAGCAGATCTCAACGAAGGCGCAGGCGACGATCTGGCAGCGAGTGCAGGACGCGCTGGGCACGGTCAATGCCGAAGCCATTCTGGCCGCAGGCGTTCCGAGCCTGCAGGCGCTTGGCATAACGTTCCGCAAGGCGGCGTATATCACGGACTTTGCCGAACGGGTCCATACGGGTGCATTCGATCTGGACGCCGTGGCGCATATGAGTGATGAAGCTGCTATCCGGGCATTGCGCAGTCTGAAGGGCATCGGCGTCTGGACGGCGGAGATGATTTTGCGGTTCTGCCTGCAGCGCCCTGATATTTTCAGCTATGACGACCTTGCCATCCGGCGCGGGCTGCGCATGGTGTACCACCACCGGGAGATCGACCGCGACTTGTTTGAAAAATACCGCCGGCGGTTCTGCCCGTACTGCAGCGTGGCCAGTCTGTATCTCTGGGCCGTGTCAGGCGGGGCTATCCCGGAAATGAAGGATTACAAGCAAAAAAGCAAATAGAAGTGTACAATATGGTTTATACGACAGAATACGCGTCCCCGCTCGGCCCCATCACGCTGGCCTGCGACGGGGAGGCGATCATCGGTCTGTGGTTCAATGGACAGCGGTATTTCGGCAATATTCTGCCGGAGCAGACCGAAAAAAAAGAACACCCGCTGTTCGCGGACGCGAAGCGCTGGCTGGATGTGTACTTCTCCGGACGTGAGCCGGACTTCCTTCCTCCGCTGCGCTATGACTCCACGCCGTTCCGCAGGCTGATCTGCGAGATCATGCTGACGATCCCGTATGGAAAAACCATGACCTACGGCCAGATCGCCGCCGAGGCCGCGAAGCGGCTGGGCGCAGAGAAGATGTCCGCGCAGGCGGTCGGCGGCGCGGTCGGGCACAACCCGATTTCGCTCATGATCCCGTGCCACCGCGTCGTGGGCACAAGCGGCAGTCTCACCGGCTATGGCGGCGGCATCGCGCGGAAGGTCAAGCTGCTGGAATTGGAGCACGCCGATATGCGCGGCCTGTTTGTACCGAAAACGGGAACCGCACTTTAAGAACGGAGGGAATCACATGATCGTTTCAGCCGCAATTCAAAAAATGATCGAATTCTACAAGGGCAACCGCCATGACGTCAACCATTTTCTCAAGGTCTGGGCCATGGCAAAGACCATCGGAGAGCTGGAGGGGCTGGACAGACACACGCAGGAGGTGCTGGAGCTTGCCGCGGTGATCCACGACATCGCCTGCCCGCTGTGCCGGGAGAAATACGGCGACACCGACGGCAAGCATCAGGAGCTGGAAAGCCCGGCGCTGGTAGAGACGTTTTTCACAGAGCTGCCCGCTGCGCGTCCTGACGTGGACCGCATTTCGTGGCTGGCCGCGCACCACCATACCTATACGGACATCGGCGGCATCGACCACCAGATCCTGCTGGAGGCAGACTATCTCGTCAACGCGGACGAGCAGGGCCATTCACGCTCCGCCATCGAGAATTTCCGCCGGCGCGTGTTCCGCACCGCCTCGGGCACTCACCTGCTGGACAGCATTTATCTGCAGGGCTGAGGCCGCCGAACCGGCTGTGAAAATTGGAGATATGTTGAAAAAATCCGCCGTGAGGCGGATTTTTTCTTGTGGAGCCGGACGGCTCCGGTCATCTTTTTGTCAGCCTCCGGCAGACGGCCTTGACTGCGCCGATGCAGGCGCAGACCCCTCCGGCGACCAGTACGGATGTGAGAAGCTCCATTCGGACGCCTCCTTTTCAGTAACCGCGGCTCAGCCGCTCCATCATCTGCGGCACAGCGTCCGGCAGCTGCGCAAGCACCGCGCAGGCCGCGCTGCGCGCGTCCTCTTCGTTCAGTCCCAGCATCTGCTGCATCCTTCCGCGCAGGAGCGAACAGCAGACCGCATAGCGCTCCGCCTGCATCCGGCCCTCCGGCGTCAAGAACACCGTGCCGTATTTCTTCTTTTCCGCAAGTCCCGCCGCGCACAGATTTTCGATCATCGAGTGCACGCTCGGCTTCGTCACGCGCAGCTGCTCCGCGATGTCCATGCACCGCGCGCCTGCGTCCTTCTGGCAGAGCTCCAGCAGCGTCAGCAGATATTTGATCGCAGACGGCGTCAGGGGTTTCTGTGCATCCGCCATACCGCAGCCCTCCCGATTGCCCGATTTGGTTAGTCTTCTCTAACCAAACGTCAGTTTAACATATTTAACTTGTTTCGTCAAGTATTTTCTGCATATCCTTTCATGCAGACAGGCGATGCTGCCGCTTTTCTTCAGCAGGCTTTTCTGATATACTGACGCTATCTCGATCTGCAAAAGAGGATTGTCTATGAATACCACTGCAAAGGAGCTTGCGCTGGGCGGAATGTTCACGGCGCTGGGCGTCGTGCTGCTGTGTCTGGGCGGCGTTGTCCCGCTGGCACTGTACGCCTGTCCGATCCTGGCCTCGGCTGTGCTGCTGCCGGTGCGGGAGCGCTGCCGGAAGCAGGTCGCGTGGAGCTGCTACGCGGCCATCGCCCTTCTGGGCACGCTGCTCGGCCCGGACAAGGAGGCGTCCATGCTGTTCGTCTTTCTCGGCTACTATCCGCTCGTCAAGCCGAAGCTTGACGCCATCCACAGCCGCGCGCTGCGCCTGACCGCAAAGCTGCTGCTGGCTGTTTTCGCCGTGGGCGTGGATTATCTGTTTCTGCTGTTCGTCCTGCGCCTCGATGCCGTCACGCAGGAGCTTGCCGGGACGGCTCCCGCGATTCTTTGGGCGACATGCGCGCTGGGACTGGCGCTGTTTCTCCTGTACGATCTGACGCTGTCCCGTCTGACAGTTCTGTACCGGCGCAGACGGCGGTAACGCCAACGCTTACCACGCGGTGCATGGCAGGGGGGAGGCTTGGGTACGGTCGATTTTTGTTCGTTTTCAGCGTAAATTTTGGATGGTTCTGTATGCCGCAGCAAGCGCGTTATTCAATCTCAATATTCTTCACGCCATGCGCCAGAATGAGGTTGATCAGCTCGTTTCTGGAGCGGTTGCTTTCCGCGGCAAGCCGGTCAAGCTCTGCCAGCGTATCCTCGCGGATTCGAACTGTAATGATACGGTTTCCATCGTCTCCGCGCTTCTTGATAATTAAAGGATCGTTCTTCATTGCACAGTACCTCTCAATCTGTATTAAATTATAGATTGACAAGTAGATTCGATATATATTACAATAAGATATCAAATTGTATTATATACATGAGAGGTGTGCCATATGCACAGCAACGACTACGAAGCAGCCTTCGGGCGGTTTTTGGAGCAAACAGAATATGACGAAGCGGAGGACGCGCTGTTTTCGCTGGTGCGGGCGGCGTTTCAGGCCGGGTGGCTGGCTGCGGGCGGCGAGGAAAGCGCGGCTGTGCGGATGTTTGAGGTGCTGCGGGCAGAGGACTTCCGGAAAAAATCATAGAAAAAACTCCCCTGCTTTGCAGCAGAGGAGTTTTTGATCGGAGAAATTACGCCTTGCCGGCGCAGCCGAGGACGTCGACGAGCTTGTGGCGGACGAGCTCCTTGATGTTGGCGCGTGCGGGCTTGAGATACTCGCGCGGGTCGAACTTGTCGGGATGCTCGTTGAAGAACTGACGGATGGTGCCGGTCATGGCCAGACGCAGGTCGGAGTCGATGTTGATCTTGCAGACGGAGAGCTTTGCAGCCTCACGCAGCTGATCCTCGGGAACGCCGATGGCGTTGGGCATCTTGCCGCCGTTGTCGTTGATCATCTTGACATAGTCCTGCGGGACGGAGGACGAGCCGTGCAGCACAATCGGGAAGCCGGGCAGACGCTTGGAAACTTCCTTCAGAACGTCGAAGCGGAGGGGAGGCGGGACGAGAATGCCCTGCTCGTTGCGGGTACACTGCTCGGGCTTGAACTTGTATGCGCCGTGGCTGGTGCCGATGGCGATGGCCAGAGAGTCGCAGCCGGTCTTGGAGACGAACTCTTCGACCTCTTCCGGACGGGTGTAGGAAGCCTCGTGTGCGGCGACCTTCACTTCGTCCTCGATGCCGGCCAGCGTGCCGAGCTCGGCTTCGACGACGACGCCGTGGTCATGCGCGTACTCAACGACCTTCTTGGTGATCTCGATGTTCTCTGCGAACGGCTTGGAGGAGGCGTCGATCATAACGGAGGTGAAGCCGCCGTCGATGCAGGCCTTGCAAGTTTCGAAGTCGGGGCCGTGGTCCAGATGCAGAACGATGGGGATATCGGGGCAGCAAATTACGGCAGCCTCGACCAGCTTGACCAGATAGTTGTGGTTCGCGTAGGCGCGGGCACCCTTGGAAACCTGGAGGATAACGGGAGCGTGCTCTTCCTGGCAGGCCTCGGTGATGCCCTGAACGATTTCCATGTTGTTGACGTTGAAAGCGCCGATGGCGTAGCCGCCGTCATAAGCTTTCTTGAACATTTCGGTAGAAGTAACCAGAGGCATAATGACATCTCCTTAGTTTATTCATATTCCACGAAGAATTCTAGCAAATTTCAGTTATTTTTGCAATAGACGAATTTACAATTTCCGCGTGATGTGATATATTTTGTTTTGTTCAACATACTCTAATACGCATATGGAGGTAATTTATTATGTCTGAAGCTTTGAAGGGCGCTCTGATCATCGGCCAGTCCGGCGGACCGTCCTCTGTCATCAATTCCAGCGCCTACGGCTGCATCCGCACCGCGCTCGACGCAGACTGCATCACGAAGGTCTACGGCGCGTACCACGGCATCAAGGGCGTTCTGAACGACGAGCTGCTGTGCATGGACGAGGAAGACCGCGCAGAACTCGATCGTCTTCCCTACACCCCGTCCTCCGCGCTCGGCTCCTGCCGCTACAAGATCAAGGACCCGGACGAGGACGACACCGATTACAAGCGCATTCTTGAGATCTTCAAGAAGTACGATGTCCGCTATTTCTGCTACAACGGCGGAAACGACTCCATGGACACCTGCAACAAGATCTCCAAGTATATGAAGAAGGTCGGCTACGAGTGCCGCGTCATGGGCATCCCCAAGACCATCGACAATGACCTGTTCGGCACCGACCACTGCCCCGGCTACGCTTCCGCCGCCAAGTATATCGCCACGTCCATCATGGAAGTCTCCCGCGACGCGCACGTCTATGACACCGGCATGATCACCATCATCGAGTGCATGGGCCGTCACGCAGGCTGGCTGACCGCCGCTGCTGCGCTCGCCAACGAGGCAGAGCCCTGCTGCGACTTCATCTATCTGCCCGAGGTCGACTTCGACATGGACAAGTTCGTCGCCGACGTTTCCAAGCGCTACGAGGAAAAGAAGAACTGCATCGTCGCCGTCTCCGAGGGCGTGCACTATGCCGACGGCCGCTTCGTCTCCGAGGCGAAGACCGCCGCGACCGACGGCTTCGGCCATGCCCAGCTGGGCGGTCTGGCTGCAACGCTGGCCGGCATCATGAAGGAGCGCACCGGTGCGAAGGTCCGCGGCATCGAGCTGAGTCTGCTGCAGCGCTGCGCGGCGCACTGCGCCTCCGGCACCGACATTGACGAGGCGTTCATGTCCGGCAAGACTGCTGTCGAGCAGATGGTCGCCGGTCAGACGGACAAGATGGTCGGCTTTGAGTGCGACCGCACGAACGGCTACACCTGCAAGGCCAAGCTGTTCGACCTGTCCGACGTCGCCAACTTCGAGAAGAAGTTCCCGGCCGAGTGGATCACGCCGGAGGGCAACAACGTGACGGAAGATTTTATCAAGTACGCCATGCCGCTGATCCAGGGCGAGACGAAGCTCGAAAAGGAAAACGGCCTGCCCCGCTTCGCAAGACTGAAAAAGGTCTTCGCAAAATAAGCAAGCAACCCCATAAGCCGCCGCGCCCCATCCGGAGCGCGGCGGCTTTCTGCGCCTGCTTCCTGTTTCTTAAGAAATATTTATTGTTTTTCGATAAATTTTCATTGACAAACGATTTTCTCTGTGGTAGCCTATAGCCACAGGAAGGGAGTGTGCTTCATATGAACTGGTCAAAGGATCGCTCCATCGCGCTCTCGCGCGGGTGCGTGGTGCTGTTCATGATTCTGCTGGCGGCGCTCGATATCGGGTGCTATTGGGCAGTCCGGTGGTTTATCGGGCTGCGCTTCATGCCTTGGCAGTCCGGTGTTCTGATGATGGTTACGATCTATCTTTGCAGCGGCTTCGGCTGGGTGCTGCTCGTAAGGCTCTGGCAGCTGCTGGACAATATCCGCCTGCAGCTCGTCTTCGACCTGCGGAATGTAAAGCTCCTGCGGCAGGTCAGCTGGTGCTGCGTCGGGGCGGGAGCTGTGTGCCTCGTCAGCTGCCTGTATTATCTGCCGTTCATCGCGGTCGCCATCGCGGCGGGCTTCATGGCGCTGCTCGTGCGCATCGTCAAGAATATTTTCCAGCAGGCCATCGACATGAAGGCCGAGCTTGACCTCACGATCTAGGAGGGCGCGGCATGGAAATTCTCGTAAATCTGGACGTGATGATGGCGAAGCGCAAAATTTCCGCCGGAGAGCTGGCCGAGCGCGTCGGCATCACGCCCGCGAATCTGTCCATTCTCAAAAACAACAAAGCCAAGGCCATCCGCTTTTCCACGCTCATGGCCCTGTGCCATGAACTCCGCTGCCAGCCGGGCGACCTGCTGGAATTTGTGGACGATCAACAGGAGGTTCCCGATGGAAGACCATAAAATCAACGAATTCCCCCGCCCGCCGGAAGCATCCGATTGGGCGCAGGACGCGCTCGTGCCGAAAAAGCCGCCGTTTTCCGCAAACCGGAGAGAGCAGCTGCTGGCGTTCGGACTGTATGTGCTGGCATATCTCTATCTGGGCTATCAATGGTGGGCACTGCCGCTGTTCACCGCCGGATTTATCGCGGCGGCAGAGTATCTGTTCCGGGAGCAGAAGCGTTCCTGGGAAAGCTGGGTCTGGCTTGGCTGCGTGCTGCTTGTGACCGGCTGCATCGCCTGGCGCGGGCTGCACCCGTACCAGTACGATTCGCGCTATCCCGAGCTTGTCAACCATGAATATATCCTTTCGGAAAAACTGCTGCTGTTCATCCTGCATATCTTCGCCGTCTATTGGCTCATGAGCCGTTCCGGGCGGCTGACCGGCGGCGAAAGCGGCCATCTGCTGCCGCTCGACGCGCTGTATGCGTTTGTGATCATCCCATTCAAAAATTTCTTCCTGCGCATCCGCTGCGTGCTGTTCGCGCTGAAGCCCAAAAAGGAGCGGAAGGTCAACGCCGGAGCCGTCGCAGCCGCCGTGCTGGCCGCGCTCATCGTGCTGGTGCTGCTCGTCATGGCCATGACGCAGCTGTCCGCGGCAGACGACACGTTCAGCAGCCTTTTGGAGGGCCTGCGCGACGCGCTGACACTCGATCTCGATCAAGTGTGGTTCTATCGCTTTCTCCTCAGTCTTCCCGTCGGGGCCTATGTCTTCGGCCTGCTCGCGGGCCTTGGCCGCGAAACGCCCGAGGCGATGCGCGGACGCGGCACGTCCGCAGAGGCCGCGCTGCCGAGGCTGCGCGTCGTGCCGGAGGCCGTCTGGCTCGCAGCGCTGGGCGTGTTCAGCGCGCTCTATCTCGCGTTTTTCTTCGTGCAGGGCCGATATCTGTTCGGCGCGTTCACGCGGACGCTCCCGGAGAGCTTCACGGTCGCGGAGTACGCCCGTCAGGGCTTCTTCGAGCTCTGCCGCGTCATGGCGATCAACTTTACCCTCTTCTGGCTCGTCTCGCGCACCGCCCGGCGGGAAAGCAAGCCTGTCCGCTGGATGACGGCGGCGCTTCTGATCGAGAGTATGCTCTTCGCCGTCGTCGCCCTGTCCAAGCTCGTGCTCTATATCGACTGCTTCGGCTTCACGCCCAAGCGCCTGCAAAGCACCTGGCTCGTGTGCGTTCTCCTGTTCGGCAGCGCCTGCGCGCTTTATACCCACCTGACGGGCAAAAAGTCCATGCGCGTCTGGATGATCTTCGGCGCCGTCACGCTTTCCCTGCTGTGCATCTGGTAAATTGTCGGGTATCCGCGGATTTTGTACGCAAAAAATCCGCGGATACCCCCTTGACAGCACCGACTGCCTGTGCTATTATAATAAAGCTCTTTAGAAAGCACTATATCGCGGGATAGAGCAGTTCGGTAGCTCGTCGGGCTCATAACCCTTAGAGTTAGCGTCCAGCTTTCAGGAGCAATAAGTCAACATCGCGGGATAGAGCAGTTCGGTAGCTCGTCGGGCTCATAACCCGGAGGTCGGGGGTTCAAATCCCTCTCCCGCAACCATAAATCGCCGTATTTCGTGAGAAATGCGGCGATTTCTCTATCGTTTTGTTCGGATTTCTCTGTTTTGCTCATTTGCAATTCATGCTTCCCGTGGAGTCTTTACTCTTGTTTGCTGGATATAATTTCCACATCAAAGCGTTCCGAAAGTTCTGATTGAAATGCTGCCGTTTGACAGCTTTACGCGCTATTTGCAATAAAGTATGCAATAGCGCGTTTTTTTGTTTCATGCCGTGTGGTTTCGTCGCTGCGGAAAGGTCGGCAAAACAACATCTGCAAACTTGGCGCGAGGGGCAGTACCATTTAATCTCGGCGCTGCATCCATCTGACCCATGTTAAGATAATCGCTCATCATGCCGATGGCCTCGCGCTCGATATCTTCGTTTTTGTGAAGATATTTGCGCGTTGTTTCAATCGACGAATGCCCCAGAATTCCCTGCACGATGTTGAGCGGCACCTTGTCTTCCACCAACCGCGTCGCCAGCGTGTGCCGCAGCGCGTGGGGATTGACCTTGCGGATCTCGCAGCGTTTGGAAACTGCGGCCAGCCGGATCTCAAAGCTCTTAGGGTCGAGATGCGTCCCAGCTTTGGACGGAAACAGCAGCCCGTCCGGATTCGGCCATGTGGAATTTGCCAGCGTGAACAGGTGCCGGATCAGAAGCTCGCACAGGCCGTCAGAGATCGCGATCTCGCGGTTCGACGTGCTTGTCTTCGGCGTGTTCTGAACGATAAGGTGCGTTTTCTTCTTCTGATCGTAATTCAGAATCTCAATGTTTGGATTCTCTGGAGAAACTGCCGCTGTTGGAACACGGATCAGATTTTTCGTGACCGAAAGCGTTTGCTTCTCCAAATCCAGATCGGAAATTTTCAGCGCCAGCACCTCGCCGACGCGGAATCCGACAAACAGGGTCGTCAGAATCGCGACGCGCTGCGTTTCCCGCATGACCTCCTCGATGAAGACCTGCATTTCCGACGGGCTCAGGACACGCATCTCCGGCGTAATAACTTCCGGCCTTGTCGTGTCAACCGTGGGATTACACGGCAGGTGGTATTTCCTCATGGCATACGCGAAAAAGTCCTTCAGCAGCATATGCTGGTTCTGAATGGTCTTTGCGGACAGGCCGCCTTTCCGCCCATCCAAACGACCGCCGTTTTTCTGTTTTCTTTGATAATAGTCCTGTATGGTGTCCTGGGTGATCTGGTAGAGCGGCAGGTTTCCAAAGGCTTCTGCGAAGTGGATTCGATAGGTATCCAGATAGCTTGCATAGGTAGACGGCTTTCTGGCAGGCGGCGATTTGTAAAGCTCAAGCCATTTAAGGAAGGCTTCTGAGAACAGTATTTCCGACTCGATATGGTGGCCGAGCTTGGCCCGGAGTTCTTCGAGACGAGCGGATTCCGCTGCCTGTGCTTCCTCCTCCGCCTTGATACGTGCCTGTTCTTCCTCCCACTGTGCCCGGCGCTCTTTGCAGATCGTCTTGGTACGGCCCTTGAACGCTTTGCGGTATGGACTGCCATCCTCTTTTCGGCCGTATGTAACCTGATAGACCCATGATTTATCCTTTTGCTGATAGAAGCTGCCTTCTCCGTTTGAACGACGTGCCATGCTATCAACCTCCAATTTCTTTGTAATATTTGGAGATTTGACGTTAATTCATAATCGTATGCGAGGACTTCATCCACTCATAAAACGGTTCCTTTGGAACGCGAAAAGAATTGCCGATGCGAATGACCGGAAATGACTTGCTGTGGATCAGATTGTACGCAGCGTTGATGCTGATGTTCAGGATCTGCTTGATATCCCGTACAGTCAAGGTTTCGTTTTCTCTCTTTTCCATAGTGGAATCCTCCTCATACGAAGTAAAATATGAACTTTTCAAGGTGCAGAAGCTGACTCGTATAGTTATTGTACGATAGCTCTGCGGGTAATGCAATGCCGCCGCGGGTATCGCGGCGGCATTATTTTGAAAGATGTTTCTCTTTTCGTCTTCCTACCGCCGAAGAATACCGTCAGCGAAAGCGTACAGATTTGCAAGTTCCTCCACAGCCTGTTGTCTGAGCCGCTGCACGGTTCTAGGCGTCGAGCCCATGCCGTCCGCAATTTCGCCCCAGGACTGCTGCTCGAAGTAATACCTACGGATCACATCCTGCTGCCGCCCGTCCAGAAACCCTATGTAATGCGAAAGCCGATCCTGCTCACGGCAGAGATCGGCGTATTTGGAGATCAGTTCTTCAACACTTTCTCCATTGAGCTGCGCAGCAGTGCGCTGATAGGACATTGCAATTTCAGGGACGCTTTTGGGATAGGCATTCGTACCGGCATTGTCTGCGTCCCGCTTTTGAAACGTCATGACCTCAATCATTTCCGTCGGCGTAACATGGCTGGCATACTGTATTTCGTACTGAAGCAGTTCTAGCTGCCGCATCATTTTCTGATAGTTTTCCAGCCGATCCAGCACTTCGTTCAGGTATTTGTTGTCCATTTGTTATCCCTCCTAAACCAAAATGCTGCCCGCCGGGTATGCGGCAGCATACAAAAAAACAGATGCTGCAGCCAAGCACTGCAACATCTGTTTTCTATTTTTCTATTGTAAGGATAACACAGATACCTGCGACAAATCAAGTGCCGGGCGTGCGCGATTTTAGGCGATTGTGCGACAGAAGTGCGACATAAAATGTGTAAAGCCTGCGTAGAATTCCGTCAACGTTTATACGTAAAGCACATCCGACGTAGCACGAAGCGTTTCAATGTAAGTGCCATTGCTATCATATACGTCTACAACGAATGTGACTTTGTAATAATATCCGGATTCCACATAGCGATTTTTGATAATTGAAAATGCGCTGGTTGCTCCGTTATATCCAGGGCCGTTATAATCCCAGGACTTCTCAATAGACCAGTATTTTTGATTAGAACTCTTGCACAAAGCCAGAGATGCTTCTATTGTACCGCTTCGATATTTGGAATATAAGGAAATTGTGCCTTTGCATTCAGCATAGTTCGAGCTTGAAACCACCAAAGACGCAGAACACAGAGAAGATGTATCATACCGCAGAGGGGTATAATCAGTGGCTCCAGCTATGGCAAAAAAGCTGGGAATGACAAGGCAAAAAACAAGCACTAACGTAATACTTCTTAACGTTCTTTTTTTCATTTTAAACTCCATTTCTGAGATGATTTTTACGCTTACGCGTGAATAATACGCTCTGCCACACTTTGCAGTACATCAAGAGAGATATTCTCGCCATAAACAACAAACATCAAATTTGACGTGTCCTCTAGCCAGTAAATTTGATAAAAATTGTCTTTATGAACGATTGATACTCCCTGATCATCCAGATTTTCTTCACGCACCTCGGCATCTTCTGTGTCAATTGTAACTGTGGACACGCCGTCTTCACTAATGTAATATATCGCCACTTCAAATTCCTCGCTGCGGCTGTTCTGGAAGTGATAAATACATGATGCTTCACTTTCTTCGCCAGTAGTGAGGATAAAATCCGCTGGAGCTGCATTTAATACACGTGCTTTATTATCTTCGGCGGGTATATCTAAATTGTTTTGTCCCACAAATAATTCATAAGATGTTCCAAAATCGAATGTCTCGACAAGATAATTAAGCGTTTTTACCCGAACTGTTTCCGATGCAGCAAAGACACCAACAAACATAAAAAGTGGTATCAGTATCCACAAGGCGACTCGATTCAGCGTTCGCAGTGTTTTCTTTGTAGCTTTTTGAATCTGGGCTTTTCGATAACTCTTTTCAATCGTATGCAGGCAGCGCTTGCTCAAACTTTTAGGAACGGCTGCGTTCGGATCTGCAAGAAGCTCCTTATTTTTCTGTATCAGCTCTTTTCCGTTCGCCTCTGCCACTCTATTCATAAGCAGCACGAAAAAGGCGTCTTCGTATTGCTCATACAGTCGTTCATCTTCATTCATGTTTTTTACCTCCTTCCCGGAGCTTTTCTACAAATGCGCGTCTGGCCCGGGTCAATTTCATTCTAACGCTGGAAGGCTTACAACCGAGCATTTGCGCAAGTTCTGCGTCCGATAGGTCCATCAGATATTTTCCGTACAACAGCTGCTTCTCTTCTTCCCGCATTTCCTGAAAGGCGGTCAGCAGTTCTTCCTGCCGTTCTTTTTCCAAGTACCTTACCTCGGCTCCGGGGATATGAGCCTGTGGAAAATCCTCTGTTAAGTCATCCAACGGGATGCAGCGAGCGGTTTCCTTTTGATCTCGTTTTATTGTGTTGATCGCGGTATTGCGAACCGCTGCTGCAATATAGTTTATTTGTGCATAAGGTGGTAACCGCTGAAGCGTTGCTTCATTCTTCAGCAAGGAGAGTACTGCTGTCTGTACGATATCCTCCCGCTGCACCGAAACCTCTGAGTATTTTCCTGCGATATAATACATGAGGCGTTCGTGTTTAAGATATATGTCTTCCATGAAGCATGGTTTCTCTTTTTTCTTGCTCATGTTTGGTTCTCCTGAACATTCATATACTAAGACACGGAACGTGCCGTTTTGCAACAAAAAATTTTGCAGGTATATTGCCACATCAAGTCAGCGTCTTTGCGACATTAGTTTTACTATAATAAAATGAATTTTTCAATACAATACTATTGCGAATCTAATATTTCGCACATTTTAATTTTAGAATAAGTATAATGTCAAAAACTGCGAAAGAAGGTGTGAGCTTGACGAAATTTGGTGAAATATTGGTGCAGCTTCGTCAAGAGAAGCATCTTTCGCAAGCCGAGCTGGGACATATCATCTATGTTTCCGGCGGAACGATTTCGAATTATGAAAAGGGCGTTCACTATCCGGATGTTGAAAAGCTGGTCAGGCTGGCAGACTACTTTAACGTTTCTATCGATTATCTTCTGGGTCGATCCACCTCAAAGCTCTCGCCCGATGTGTTTGCGCAGACAGTTTCGGATGACACAACTGTTGGTGATGTCGTTCAGTCCCTTCAACGCTTGTCTCCTGCCAGAAAGCGTGCAGCCTGCACGATGGTTGCAGATATGGAGGTAGCGTCTATGATTCACATTGCCAGAAAGAGGGAGCGAGCTTGATCCCGTTTTGCATTCTTGTAATCGAAGACGATGACGACCGCGAATTTATGGCTGCGCTGTTTATCCAATATCAGCGGCTTCTTTACAAAGAGATCCATGACATTCTGAAGAACCCATGGAATACGGAAGATGTTCTGCAGGCCACATTGGTCAAGCTGATCGATAAACTCCCGGAACTCCGAAACAAGGAACAGCCGCAGTTGATCGGATATATCAGCGTGACCGCACGAAATACGGCCTATAATTTCTTACGATCACAGAAGAAAATCGCGCCCTTCTCTTTTGAGGAATATATGCAACAATCCGAGTCAATCGCCGAGCATCGGCAAATGGAAGAACTCCTGATCTCAAAAGAGGAGATCGATGAATTGGTGCGGCGCTGGCCGCAGCTTGATGCCAAAAGCAAGTATCTGTTAGAAGGAAAATACATACTCGGCAAAAGCGATGAAGCCTTGGCCGAGGAACTATCCATAAAACCTGCCAGTGTCCGAATGGCACTGACGCGGGCAAGACAATGTGCATATCAGCTTCTTACGAAAGAACTAACCCCGAGCCGTTCCTGATGGAATGGTCCGGGGTTTGTTGCATTTTCTTTGTTTTCGTGTCCATTATTAGCGTACGGTGCTGGTGGATGAATAATAACTGAGAAGAAGCGCATTTACATTTTAGCATGGGTTTGCCCCTTTACTCTCAAAAGAGTAAAGGGTGGCGTCCATGCTAAAAGATACGATTGCGGCAGCGCAGCAAAATGACGAGGAATCACTTTTAGCGTTAATTGAAAAATTCAAACCGCTGTTGAAAAAGTACGCCTATAAACTGCATTATGAAGATTCTTTCTTTGATTTGCAGCTGGATTTCATTCAAATCGTTACAACACTAAACTTAGAAGCACAAACAAAAGAGAGCGAAGGCGCACTCGTGAATTATATCTGCAATTCAGTACGGCACGCATATTGCAAACGATTGAAGTACATACTGGACCGCTCTGTATCGACTACGGAAATTGATTCTCTTACAAATGCACAGGTCGCCGAAGCACTGTCGGCATCAACCAGTTGCGAGACGTCTGATTTGTTGTTTGACGCAGAAAAAGTCCTGACAGAAAAAGAACGTAAAATTATTGCGCTTGTTTATGAGTATCAGCTTTCTTCTGCCGAAATTGCAAGAAAGCTGCACACGACAAGGCAAAATGTGAATCAATGCAAGAAACGTGCGGAACTGAAACTTCGTGCATACTATGAAAAATGAGATAGCAATTACAGCTACAGGCGACGGACCTGTAGCTGTAATTGTTTATGCGGTTTTTTGCTTTTCAGCCCGGTCAAGTGCTCCTTGAATTTTCTCGGCAGCGGCAATCCGAAATGGTTTACATTTTCGAAAATGCTGATGACTTCATTTGCGTAATAGAACAGGATCGTGATGGAAGAAAACTTCTCCCTGCTATCCAAAATCCATGTGTCAACGATATAGCTGAGCGTTACAAAGCATACGATCAGCACTTTTGCTGCGATACCTTTCGTGCCGATTTTGCTGGAGATTTTCTGCTCGCTTACTGCCAGACAGACACCGGTAATGTAGTCAATTATGATTAGGACAAACAAAGCGTAGACAGTGTCCGGCAGTGCACCGATTGTACGGAGAATAGGAATGCTGATTTTGGTTGTCATTTTTTTGCTTTCCAGTTGTTTGTTTTTTCTGTTGCATTTTGATAATACAATTGTCTTTATAAAATATAGCTGTATGCATAAAGTGGAGAGGAGGTAGCGATAAAAATTGTTTTAAGCAAATTGTTCATAATTGAACAACTTAAAAGAATGTGCAGGCTGTTTCCAGCCTGCACAAACCGGCGATTTAAGCATTACGGATGATACACAGAGATAACGGCTGCCGAACTCGATACAACTCCATACGGATCATAGAAGCAGACACCGCCGCAACGCGGGTACTTAGTAGTATCATTGCCATAATAGTACGTAGACGGATAGTTAGTCGTTTGTTCAAATGTCTGTTTGCCTTCCTCACTACAATATCCAAAGGGATTCGTTTGGGCAACCTTTCCAGTATATACACACACATGAACATGTTTAAAATAGTAGAATTCCTGACCATGTCCGGAACCACCGACTGCCCCAAGATTTGTACTGGTAGAAACAGAATCACCAATGGAAACATCGACAGAGGCAAGATGGCAGTAGGTTGAGTAGAACTGCACGCCATTTACAGTGTGCGATACGCACACTGCACGACCGCTTGCAGGCTCCGTAGAGCGTTCGATTGCAACGACAGTACCACTAAATAGAGGTCGTGCATTGTCGATATTGCAAAGATCATAGCCTAAGTGTCCCTTGTGGGTTGTCGTTGTATCATTGAATCCCTGAGAAACAGTTGCATTACCCATCGGATATGCAGATGGAATAACCTCGTACTGTTTGTAAGTTACGTAGTTATCAATCGTTGGGGTAGGCATCTGCTTGGCCAGTTTTTCTGCCAATACCCATGCCCGTTTCTTCATTCCACCGGAAATCGAGTATTCAATAAAAGCATAGCCGTTTTCCTTCTGATCAAGAAAAGAAACTGCTTCGCCATAATCAACAGAACCTGCTTCGGGGTAGGAACTGTCACTGGGGCCAGCGTAGGTACGTACGTCTCGTCTCTGCACATATCGGGTTGCAAGGGAGGGAACGAAGTCACTCACTGTACCGGAAATCGCACTGACGGCCGCAGCGCGAATATACATTCGCTTCTTTTTCGAGCCAGCAGGGTATTCGATGTAGTAAAAAGAATTTTCCTTCCAAAACACAGTTACAGTGTCATTGGGACCGGCGTAGCTGTTATTAGAGGGGTAGGTGGAAGTATTCGGTCCAAAATAGACCGGGGTCTGCGAGACAACTTTACCTGTAATAATTGCCATAATAATTCTCCTTTATAGGTTATATTGCTTGCAAGCATTTAATAAAGAGGTGTGTAACTGTGAAAATGTAAACAGAAATTTTGCCTTTGATTGATTTTTTATGAAGTACAATAAAATTGATACATAATTCATTTGGAGGGAAAATATGCAAAAACACAGAAAGATGATCATTCTCGCGCTGCTGCTGGCGCTGGTTCTGACAGGCTGTTCGCACGCAAAGCGGCAGGAGGCGTCTAATACGTCCAACTCACCCGCGCAGGAAGAAGCGCCTATCGTTTTGGAAACTGTACCAGAACTGTCTGATGCATCTGAGAGTGCGCTGGAAGCAGTGGGGGAGGATGCCGCGCATGAAGCGGAAACAACCGGTGACGAGCCTTCTCAGCCAGAAACGGAAGCATCCATCGACAATCCCTTTGAAACGGAACACGTTCCCGCGCTTCGCACACTGAAAAATGGCGAGACGATAGAGCTCTTGGAAACGAAAGCCTTCGGTGCGCTCACTGCCCGCTATTATGCCTGCGCGTCGGGAACCATCGAGAACGGCGCATGGACAGAATGCCTTGAAATAGCCACGCCGCCGGAAGCTGTGGAGACGTCCGTGCCAGAAGGTCTTAGCTTCGAGCCTTTTTCTGCCTGCGCGAACAGCGGCGGAACGCAAATCCTGCTTTGCGATTACGACCCGGAGACCGGTCTTCCACCGGTTTATTATCTTTACGAAGACGGCAAGCTAGACGAACTGAATCTGAACGACGGTGTGCCGGTCAACCCGGAGTGTATCCGCTGGTACAGTGATTGGGAACTAGTCTATGATATAGAAACCGCAGGCGGTCATTTGACGACGTACCTCTATGACACAGTGTTTGGGACGGAGACGGCGGCGCTGACCGATTATCTGCCTTATCCGTTTGAAGCGTCGGACGGCGTGGGAACGGAGCGTTGGATTTTGTGCGGTGACCATCGCGGACTGCGCCTGACGCTGGGCGGCGGCGTGTCTGTGCGGCTGCTTCCGGATGGACAGGATACGCCCATTGAGGGGCTGAAGCTTCCGCTTGACCGCTCGTTTTCCTGTGTGTATCTGCCGTCTATGCTGGCAGTTTATTACGAACAAAATAAAGATGGCGCAATTGAGGTCTTCGGCTTTATCGACTGCCGCGGAGATGGTCATTTTCTGAACCGCGCACTGCTGGACGGCATGTATGATCTCACGCCGCAGATTCCGGATCCCCGCACGCTTGTTCTGCCCGTGAAGGATAATGTTGGAAACGAAGGCCTCTGCGTATATCAGTATTTTACGCCCTGACAGAAAGAAAAACCTATGAATAAGTAAGTTCTATCACTGTTTCTGGCGCTGCTTCTGACTGCGTTCGCATCTGGATGCACACAAGAAACGCATCGTAGCGAAATTACCCTGCCAGAGCAAGAAAAACCTCCGGTTGCGGAAAAAACGATAACCGAACCGACAAAAGAATCGATAGCGCCGAAATATCTCAATCTGACGGCGCAGGCGCTCTATGAGGGGCCTCTGGACACGGACTGCCCAGAGGTGCAGATGGAACAGATTGCAGCGTGGCCAGACGAGTACCCATGCTATCCGGACAAGGTTGCGGATGCGTCCTGCGAGTATGCCATAAACTAATGTAAAAAACGTGCAGAACAAAAGCTCCGAAATTACTTCGAAGACTATGTCGCAGCGGTAGCACTTTCAGATTCCTCTAGGTTGCCGTTACGTTTTTCCTCGGATACACCCTTATATCGAATTTGAAAACTAAAAACTCTATTATGCAAATGGCGGCTACAAGTCAACACGACTTAGTAACCGCCACTTTTTATGTGTTTCTTTTGTTTTTTAAATTTTCCAAAAAGTCACGAAGCTTTCGCGGAAGAGGTAATCCAAACCGGTTCGCGTTTTCAAAGATACTTATAATCTCATTTGCACAGTAGAAAAAGATTGTAATTGAAGAAAACTTCTCACTGCTGTGTAAAATCCATGTATCGACGATATAGCTAAGTGCTACCATGCAAACAATCAGCACCTTTGATGCAATGCCTTTTGCGCCAATTTTGCTGGATGTGGTTTTCTCTTTTAATGCTAAACATACCCCTGTAATATAATCAATGACGATTAGGACTAGCAAGACATAAAATGTGTCCGGAATGCTGTTGTAAGCAGTGTAAAAGAAGTGATTCATTTGATTATCTCCTGTTGCATTTTATATTTTAGATTGTTATATAAATGAACTGCAATTGCAGTTCCTGACGATGCCGCCATTCTCTAATGCAAGAATTATATTATATTTGTTTTAAGTCTTTCAAAAAATCTTCGCAAGCTGCGGCAGAAACACATAGGCTTCATTCCCGTTTGGTATCTTGAGTCGCAGCAGAAAGGAATGGTTATTTTATGAAAAAAATTCGCCTGGTTAAATGCGTTTTCCTATTGTTTATTCTCTGTGCCTGTACAACGCAACCGGCAATGCAGCCGGAATCAAAAAATCCAATTACCGAAATACCGGAACAGGCGGAAAGCCAGTCAACTGCATTGGAGCCCGGAAATTCTGAATCAAGGGAACAGGCAGAAGTGCAGGATTCACAGTCAGAGAATCCTGCGCAGGCAGCCTTTACCGGTGGGATCACCCTCTATGCAGACAGCCGCACGGCCTACGTCAACAGCGAACCGGTTGAAATGCCCGCCGCGCCGTTTGTGGAAAACGGGAATTTCTATATCCCGCTGCAATTCGTCGCGAAGACGATGGGATGGTCGTATCAGGAACAGAGCGGAACCGTAGCGCTTGCATCGTCTTCGCACCAGACCACGCTCACGGTCGGAACACGGACGATCCGCGTAGACGATGATGAGGCCACGGTCAACAGCTATGACTGGCAATTCCCGGAGGAAGGTGCGGAAAGCGACCCCTATGTACCGCTAATCCGGGACGAGATCGTGTTTATCCCTCTTGATTTTCTCGAAACCCGGACGGACAGGGATATTCTCTCAAAGCTCAGCTTCCGGACGCAGTGGTTCCCCGAGGAGCGGTACGCCATCCTCAGCGCGGACGGAAAAGAGGAGGGATTTTGCGGCTTCTATCTCTGGGATCACTATGATGATCTTCCGGAAGCGCAGCGCGCCGGGATGGAGGAGTTGGGCACCGTCGGCTTTTCGCGGGATGCATACGACGTTGTGGAATATGGGGCGAATGGGCTGTTTGTCCATGTGCTGCGGCTGCGGGACGGCTGTGAGGATATGGATCGGCTTGACGGCGTGATTTCCTCCGTCTATACCACGAATCCGGACATTCCGACGCTCCGCGGCCTTCGCGTGGGCGAGGAGATTTCCCGCATTTACACAACATATGATGAGAGTTTTTTTATGGAGCTTCTTTGTCTCACTGAGGGCGATGTCATTACGCAGATCCGTTTCCGGTGTGCCTACTATGACGACGACGAACGCATTCGGGTACAGCCGACGTGCCTACATATGGATGCCGAAACTGCGGCAGGGCAGGATGGTCTGCTCCCATTTGAATGAGAGCAGACCGCGACCGCAAAAATCTTACACAAGGTATGCTGCAATACCTGCATAAATCAGATTGCCAGATGCAGACGTTACTTTACCGGATGCACCATAGCCATCCTTAATTCGCATCTGAACAGAACCATTTCCGTCCAAATTGACCGCGTAATCACACCCCAGCAGCTTCATAAGGTTGGCCATCTCGTGAAGCGAGGCATAGCTGTCAGTGCAAACCATAATGTAGACACCATCAGAACCAGCCTTATGCCCAAAGCAGCAACGCTTCGCGGTCTCATCTGCAGTAGCAGAACTGACAACACTTGTATCCCAACGAGTCGCGCTCTGGTCACCATTCGTGTTGTAGATCAACTTGTGATTGTCGGTGCCAGTCTCATTATCATAAACGTTTTCATCCGTTGTACATTTGCCATCAAACACGATAGCATGTGCACCTGCAATGATACAATCGCACGCATTAATTGCATTCTGCATTTTGTTTTGACTTGAAAACCAGCGGATTGTTGCTGTTCCATCTGATTTTACACAGAAGGCAGGACTGTATTTCGGCACTGCATAGGTATATGAAATTGCCGGTGCTTGGTGGTCGTTATACACAGATGCACTAATGTAAAGACACCCTTTCTCCCCTTCATAGTTAATGCCAATGGGCCCTCCAGAAAAAACATTGCCGTTAATTTTTGCAATGACTCTCACCGGCTTTGCGACTTCATCATTAGGATTCATGTTGGCAAGATCAACACGCGCAGTTGGGCTGATCATCGGTACAATTCGCTGGCTAGATCTGCCGAGCGTTGTAAAAACATGAATACCCGTGAGAGTTTTTCCTTCCGGCGTATAATAGGTGCCCTTTTTGTACTGCCCATTGATAATCCCGGCAGTAAATATGTTTCTATTTTCCATAATTTTTCTCCTTATTTTTTTGCTTGCAAGCTATTATGAAAAGAGCAGTTTCATCTCAAAATGTAAACACTCGACTGATGCTCTTTATACGGGTTGCAGAAAGTTTTGTAAGCAGTCTAAAAAGGACTCATTATATTCCTCCGGTTGCGTTTTAAGATTTAGATTGTCATATGTTAAACAAAAGAACAATTGTTGCAAGAAATACAAATGATTAACCACATAACCATACAATATTGTTTGTGGAGGACGACTATGAAAAAGCTATATCTGATTGTACTTGTTTTTCAACTTCTGATACTGTGTTCCTGTTCGAAGCCATTACCGCAAGGCGCATCTGTACAGGGACAGGACATACTGGAAGCGGCTAACCTGGAAGCAGAGAAAAGCACGGTAGGATTGGATTCCAACGAGCCAGATCTCTCTGTCTCGGAAAGCGTGATACCAGAAAGAACGGAACAGCAAGCAGATGCCGTAAATCAGAGCGTTCCGTCGGATGAGGAAATCGTTGACGCCACCGCAGATTGTGAGACTGCCCTCGCAGAGGAAAATAACGGAAATGCACCCGAGGTGCCCGCTGTGACTGAGACCGAAATGCGCTTACACCAGGCTGTGATGCAGGTATATACCGGACAGCCAGAAGTGGACAACGATGCTCTTGCGGCAATAGCGCACTATCTTGAAGTGCATCCATCCGTTGGTGAATTGTATCTCCCGTTCGATGATTTCGGGATTTCGATCTATGCACTGGATGGGATTGGCAACTCTCAATATGTTCTGTTCCGCAAAAAAGCGTTTACAGTGTTTTATATGCAGTATTCACCCGAGAATGGCATTTGTGCAATTGACGGTGCCACACTGCAAGAAGATGCCGTCTGTACGCCAGAAATCAATTCGCTGGTCGATGATGCACAGACCGGTGCTTCCTACGAATTTATCTACTATGATTTATGCAGTACAGATGTCGAAAAGGCTGCCTTTACGGACTATATCAACACGGCACAAACTGCAATTAAAGCGTATTTCACAGCAAATTGGGGGAAATTTACTTGGAACCACGCAGAATCGTTGCGGGCAGCGATTAGCGTTGCGGTTGATTATTCTATAATCTTCCAAATTTATGATGGTGATACATATGTTGTAGAATTCAGATATCTTCCAGGCATGAGTATCGTTGAAGTTGGCCAATAAAGTGCAATTTTTTCCGCATAGTAAAATTACCGCATACATCTATAAAAAACCGGTTGCCCAAACGTGGGCAACCGGTGCAGGAAAGAATACTATGCGCTGGGGGTGTCGTTAACAAATAACCCCACCATTTGTCGCGATTACTTGTGCAGGATCGAAGAAACGGTAATTATTATAGTCAATATAGCCAAGACCATAATCGTTGAAATACGTAAGTTCGTCGTTTACCTTGTAGTAGCCATACTGATCATTGTTTATCTCACCAGTATAGACGCCGAGATGGAGATGCGGACCAGTAACATTCCCGGAGGCACCATACACGTGAATTGGAGTACCGCATGTTACACGATCTCCAACACTCAAATTCGGGCTGGAATCCATGTGCGCATAAAAAGAGAAGAACGGTTTTCCGCCGATATTGTGCTGCAAGACGATCGTATACCCGTTTGAACGCAAACATGAAGAGCTTTTTGCAACAACAACACCGTCAGCAAGTGCGTAGAAGTTAGTATCACTAGGGCGTTTAAGATCAAGGCCAAGATGTCCCGGATGATCAGCGGCGCCATTCCACGGGTTTGTGACGGTCCAGCCATTTGCTGTGTAATCATAGAATGTGCTCCCAGACGAGACTGGATCCTTTGTCATATCGCTAGCCAAATACCACGCGCGCTTTTTGGTCGAGGTGCTGCCTACGCTATATTCAATGAGTGCATAGTTGTTATACTTATAGCCCGTATACATAACGGATTCCCCTGCATCTACCGATCCGGCCGATACATAGCCAGAACTGCTCGGACCTGTATAGGTCGTTCCGCCGCTTCTGATGTATCGCGTGCCGCTGTTGGCATTGTCAACGAGCGGGTTCTCGTTCGTGTAATTTACAGCTGTATCCGGCACGTAGCCACATTTTTTATTCGAGGTACCAGATACAGAATAGCAAATATAGCACCACGCTCCCTCCGTCCAGAAATACTCGACGGATTCATTTGCCGAAACGCGGCCCACTGACGGGTAGCCGGAGTCAGCCGGACCATAATAGACTGCCTGCACGGATTTCATTCTTGCCATGGTTAATTTCTCCTTTACGTTTATTCTGCTTGCAAGCTATTATAGAAAGAGCATACTAAGCTTGAAATGTAAGCACCACAAACAATACTTCGATGCTTTATAAACAGCAGCCCCGGCTCGGTTCATTCCGAGTCGGGGCTGCCTTATGTCCATCAAAAATCCATGTCAAGCCGCTTTCCGAAATCGCAGGCCGGTTGCCCTTACGGACAGCTCCTGCGACAGAAGACGCAGCGTTTCAAATTCATCGTCGAGGCCGTCAAGCTCCCGGCGAAGAATTTCTTCATAGTGCTGTTTCTTCTGCTCCAGCGTGGCAATCTTGTTGACCCACCGCTCCATGACGCTGGGGCTGCGGCTGCCACTCTGGATGAGATAGTCGGCCTTCTCCTGATACAGCGCGATCTCCTTCTTGACGGCGGAATAAAATTCCTCCGTCATTTTGTCGCGCTGCTTGGCGTCATCAATGATGTAAAAGCTGTTGACGCTCAAGGAGTTGTCGTTCTGATTCATCGCGCTGAGCTGCTTAATGAATGTCTCGAATGTATCGACCTTGCAAAAGTGACAAGACCATGGCCAAGGAATTATCCATAAAGCCTGCCAGTGTCCGAATGGCACTGACGCGGGCAAGACAATGTGCATATCAGCTTCTTACGAAAGAGCAACCCCCGAGTTGTTCATGATGAACGGTTCGGGGTTTGTTGCATTTGACCGACTTTTGTGTCTGATATTTCGGGGATGAATTGTCTCTGAGCGCAGAATGGTCTGCATTGTCTACCTGCACAGAAAAACAGATTTTTCTTGTATAAACTGACAAATTGACTTCATCTGAAAAACGTGCTACTCTGGCATTAGGCAAACGGTTGCACGAATAAAACTGTTGTATTCAGTTTCATTTTATCGTCGAAAGCAAATGTGCTCGATATTTCATTGCTTTTATCGCTGCTTTTTCGCGAAAATTCAAGAAATATCGGTAAACCGTTTGCATGGAGGTGCAGGATGGCAGCAACGATCAAGGATGTGGCGCGGCTGGCGGGTGTTTCGCCGTCGACGGTTTCGCGCGTGCTCAATCAGAAGGGCGTCATTTCGGACGAGACGAAGCAGAAGATCGCGTCTGCGATGGAGCAGCTCAAATACGTTCCCAACGACATTGCGCGCAGCTTTGCCAACGGCTCGGCGCACGCGATCTCGCTGGTCATCGATATCTCGGACGGCACGGCCTACGCCAACAATTTCTTCAACAACACCGTCTTCGGCATCGAGACTGCCGCACACCAGAACGACTATAACCTCATCATCACGAACGGCGCGGCGGCGTTCGGCGGCATTTCCTCCGTTGAGCGGCTGATTGCCGGGAAGAAGGTCGACGGCGTGGTGCTGCCGATCTCGCTCGTGACGGGCGAGCTGCTGCGCAGGATCGAAGACCTGAGCGTGCCGTGCGTGATCCTCGGCCGCTCGGAGGAGGTCGGCGCGGAGGCCAACTGGGTCGATATCAACAACGTGCAGGCCGGCCGCAGGGCCGTCAGGCTCCTGCTGGAGCGCGGATATAAAAAGATCGCCTTCCTTTCGGACGGCGACGGGGAGGTTTTCAATCAGGATCGCATCGCGGGCTACCGCCGCGAGCTTGCCGCGCATCATCTATCTGTTCCCGACGGCTTCATTCTCCACGGTCTGCCGACGGTCGGGAGCGGCATGGACTGCGTCCGTGCGCTCCTGCAGGGCGATGACGCGCCTGACGCCGTTATTTGCAGCGACGACCGGCTGGCGCTCGGTGCGCTGCGGGCCGCGCATCAGTTGGGGCTGCGGGTACCGGAGCAGTTCGGCATCATCAGCTGCGACAACACGCCGCTGACGGAGCTGGCTGAGACGCCCATCACGAGCGTGGATGTTGACACGTTCGCGCTCGGCGTGCAGGCGGCGCAGATCCTGATCGAGCAGATCGAAGACCCGCAGACCAGCCTGCGGCAGATCCTGCTGTCGACGAAGCTCATTGAGCGCGCTTCGACAATGCGGGAAACACGAGAAGAAACGGAGGCGATCCACATTTGAATCAGGCGGCCATCATCCACCGGCCCACCTCGGACTACATCTACCCAAGCTCACGCAACACGCTGGAACTCCAGCTCATCACGGCGCGGGCAGATGCGGACGAGGTCGAGCTCTGGTACTGGATGCGCTATGAGACGGATCCGGCGAAGATCCGGCGGCAGCGGCTGCACGTGTCCTTACAGGACGCGCTGCACGACTACTACCGCACGACGGTCTGCACCGGCCAGATCGCGGCGTACACCCGGTACTGCTTCCACCTGAAAGCCGGGACGGACGAGCTGTGGCTCGGCGCGAACGGCCTGCAGGACACGGAGCCACACATGAACGGGAACTTCTTCGAATTCCTCTGGCCGAACCCGACGGACGGCTTTTCCGCGCCCGCGTGGCGGAGCCGGCAGGTGTACTATCAGATCTTCCCGGAGCGGTTCAAGAACGGAGATTCCTCCCGCACCCCGCCGGGCGCAGAAGCTTGGGGCTCTGCACCGACGCGGGAGAATTTCATGGGCGGCGATCTGGCGGGCATTGCGCAGCAGCTCGACTACATCCAGTCGCTCGGCGCGACGTGTCTGTATCTGACGCCCATCTTCCGCGCACCGTCGAACCACAAGTACGACACAGTCGATTATTTCGAGATCGACCCGGCCTTCGGCACGAGGGACGATCTGCGGCGGCTGGTCGACGGTGTCCACGCGCGCGGGATGCGCGTCATCCTCGACGGCGTGTTCAACCACTGCGGCTACTGGTGGGACAAATTTCAGGACGTTGTCAAAAACGGCAAAGCGTCGCCGTATCGCAGCTGGTTCTTCATCCACAGCTATCCCGTCGACGCGGAGCAGCAGAATTACGACTGCGTCGGGCATTACAAATGGATGCCGAAGCTGAACCTTGCAAACCCGGACGCGCGGGACTATTTCCTCTCCGTTGGCCGGTACTGGTTGGAGGAATTCGGCATCGACGGCTGGCGGCTGGATGTGGCGGATGAGCTGCCGACCGCGTTTCTGGAAGCCTTCGCCGCAGCGATGCGCGCATATAAGCCCGACTGCATCCTGCTGGGCGAAACATGGGGCGACGCCGGGCGGCTCGTAAGCGCGAACCGGCTGGACAGCGCGATGAATTACCTCTTCCGCGACGCAGCGGTCGCGTGGCTGGCAAAGGATGCGCTTTCCGCGTCGGAATTCGGCTGCCGTCTCAACCGGGCGCTGGCCCTGTACCCCAATGAAACGAATCTGCGGATGTACAATCTGCTGGACAGCCACGACACGGCGCGCTTCCTCTATGAAGCGAGCGGCGACAAGGCAAGGCTTCGGCTGGCCGCAGCGCTGCAAATGACGTTCCCCGGCTCCCCGGCGATCTTCTACGGCGACGAGGTCGGGCTGAGCGGCCCGAACGACCCCGGCTGCCGCATGGCGATGCAGTGGGATGCAGAACAGCAGGACAGGCGGCTGCTGCGCTGGTACCGGCGGCTCATCCAGCTGCGGCTCGCATCCGATTCTCTGACAGACGGCGATTTCCATACCGTACTGGCTGACGACGCGGCGAACGTATACGCCTTTTCGCGCGCCGTGCCCGGCGAGCAGACGCTCGTCGTCCTGCACGCAGGAACGGCACACTGGCACGGGCAGCTCCCGATCCCAGACTGGGCACGGGAATTTGCCGCATGGACGCTCTGCTGCCAGACGGGCGGCATGACAAAGGATGACCCGTTCCACCCCACGATCCTGACGGACGATCCGGGACGCTTTGAAGCGGAGCTTCCCGCAAGATCCGTTAAGATAATCCGATTCATCAACAAAAAATTAAAGGAGAAGGTGCAATCATGAAACAGACAAGTATCAAAAAAATGCTGGCGCTCTTCCTGATCGCAGCAGTGATGTTAGCGGCATTCACTGCATGCGCCGAAAAAGCGCCAGACACTGCCCAAACCCAGCAGCCCGCAAGCGACGCAGCCGTTCCCGCCGATGACAAGGCGGCAGAAACGTCCACATCCACGCCCGAAGAACCCGTTACGATCAACTTCTGGCATCACTACAGCGCGCAGTCCGCAGAGAATGAGACTCTGATGAATGTGCTGATCCCCAAATTCGAGGAAGAAAACCCCGGCTACAAGGTCAACGCCGTCTCGCACGAGTGGGCCGACCTGCACGACAAGATCCTTGTCAGCGCAAGCTCGAACACCCTGCCCGATGTGGCGCGTCTGGACATCGCATGGGTCCCGGAGTTCCAGAAAATGAACATTCTTGTCCCGCTGGATCAGCAGATGGGTGATTTTAATGATGTGGCAGGCCAGCTTCTTCCCAGCGCCATGAGCACTGCCGTGGTCAAGGGCAGCTATTACGCGCTGGCACTCAACACGAACACGAAGATCCTGTTCTACAACGCCGACGCGCTCGCGGAGGCCGGGATCGAAGTGCCCAAGACGATGGATGAGATGTTCGCCGCGATCCACGCCCTGTCCGGTACGAATGCAAACGGCCAGCAGGTCTGGGGTCTGAACGAGCCCGCGCTTGCAGGCTGGAACGTCCTGCCTTATATCTGGAGCAACGGCGGCAATATCACGGACGACGCCTGCACCACGGCCACAGGCTATGTCAACAGCCCCGAAACAGCCGCAGCCGTGCAGAAGCTGGTCGACCTGTATGCGAACGGCGAATTCACCGGCTTTAACAGCGGCGATATCCCCATGACCGACGGCTTTGGCACCGGCCGGTACATGATGCTGCTCGAAGGCCCGTGGAAGACCGCGGAGCTGGCCGGCGCATATCCCAACTTCAACTACGGCACGAGTGAGGTTCCCGCTGGTTCTGCCGGTTCGATCTCCGTGCTGGGCGGCGAAGACATCGCCATGTTCAACACCGCCAATAAAGAAGGCGCGTGGAAGTTCATGAAGTTCATGACCAGCGAATACGCGCAGGAGGAGATGGCCAAGTGCGGCCAGATCCCCGTCAACATGACGGCGCTGGACAGCCAGACCGTAAAGGATGCATCGTTTGCACCGTTCCTGGAGGCCATCACGACGGCAAAGGCCCGTCCGACCGTTGCTTCGTGGTCCGAGATCGACAACGCGCTGACCGTCGCCATGACCGACATGATCGTCAACGGCGCAGACGTGCAGCAGACGCTCGACCAGCTGGCTGTGACGATCGACGGATTGCTTGCCGAATAAACACAGTATATCAGACAGACGAACCAAACGCAACTTTTTTCAAAGCAGGCTTCGGCCTGCTTTGAAAATCTGGCAAATCGGAGGCAGCTGTACGGCTGCTTGAAAGGATCTGCTCTATGGAACTGAAATCAAAACGCGACCGTCTTCAGGTCGGCCTTCTGCTGCTTCCGGGGCTTCTGGTCTTCGCATTGTTCACGATCTACCCCATCGTCAAGCTCCTGCACATGAGCTTTCTGCAATGGGATCTCGGCTCGATGCTGCACCAGAAGTTCATCGGGCTGCAAAACTATATCGACGTGCTCTCCGACGAGACGTTCCGGATTGCATTTGCAAACACGCTCCTCTACACGCTTGTGACCGTGCCGGGGCAGATGATCCTGGGCCTCTTGGCCGCAGTGCTCATCAACGCCATTCCGCGCTTCCGCGTCACGTTCCGCGTGATCTATTACATTCCGGTCATTACCTCGTGGGTCATCGTCTCGCTCATCTTCCGGTACATTTTCAACACCGAGGGGATGCTCAACTATGTGCTCACGAACGTGCTGCACCTGACGGTGTCCAACATTCGCTGGCTCGACAGCCGCTGGGGCGGTCTGACGGTGGCGATGATGCTCGGCATCTGGAAGGGCGTCGGATGGAATCTGGTCGTATTTCTGGCCGCGCTGCAAAGCGTCCCGCAGGAGCTGTATGAATCGGCGGGGATCGACGGCTGCGGCGCGTTCCAGAAGTTCTTCTATGTGACGCTGCCCAGCATCAGGCCTACGATCCTCTTCGCGCTCGTCATGCTGACCATCGGCGGCTTCAACGTCTTTACGTCCATCAAGATGATCACCGGCGGCAAGCCGATGCACCAGACGGAGACGGTTCTCACGTGGATGTATTACAAGGCGTTCAACACCGGCTCGTTCGGCTACGCGGCCGCGCTGTCGTTCGTCGTCGCCGTGACGCTCATCTTCCTCGCCGTTCTGCAATTCAGGGCCATGAAGCAGAAGGACGCGGCCAATTCGTAGGAGGGACTGCCATGCATACACTCAAAAAACGGGAGCTCCCGTCCAACATTCTGCGGTATGTGCTTCTGCTGCTTGGCGGTGCGGTGTCGGTCATGCCGATGATCTATATGATCAGCACGTCCTTAAAGCCGAACGGCGCGCTCTATGAGTTCCCGCCGAAGTTCTTCCCCGCGCTGGACACCATCACACTTGAAAACTATGTGTACATCTTCAGCCAGGAAAAGTTCTACATCAATTTCCTCAACAGCGTAATCGTCGCCGTGCTGACCGTCGTGATCGCGGCCTTCGTCTCGTCGGCGCTGGCATTCTGCCTCGCGCGCTTCCGCTTCCCCGGTAGAAAGGCGCTCTTCGCGCTCGTCATCGGCACGATGATCATCCCCGGCACGACGCTCATCATCACGCAGTATCAGCTCGCCTCGTTCTTCAAGCTCACGAACAAGCTGCTGGGGCTGGTGCCGTTCTATGTGGCGTGGGTCATTCCGTTCTCCACGTTTATGATCAAGGGCTACATTGAGAGCATTCCAAGGGAGTTTGACGAGGCCGTCTACATGGACGGCGGCAGCGTATTCACTGTGTTTTTCAAGGTCATCTGCCCGCTGGCAAGCCCGGCCATCGCGTCCGTCAGCATTTTTAACTTCCTGACGGCGTGGGAGGAATTCCCGTGGGCGCTGACCGTCCTGAACGACACGCAGAAGCGCACGCTGCCAATCGCCATCTCAGGCTTTTTCGGCCAGCACCAGTTTACGCAGTGGGGCTACGTCTTCGCCATGTCCGTGGCGAGTCTGCTGCCCGTGCTCATCATCTTCATCTGCTGCCAGAAATATTTCGTTTCCGGTTTGCAGACCGGCGGTATCAAAGGATAACAAATTCAATTCAGATCATGTAAAGGAGGCATTTTCATGTTAACGACAAAGAAAACGTTCCAAACGAAGTTCCTCTCCACACTTCTGATTCTTGCACTTGTTTCAACTATGATCCTCGCGCCGACAGCCCTGGCTGCTGGCTTTGGAGGTTCTTCAATCACAACCGCCGTTGCCGATTCCGGTGCGAGAAACTTCACACCGACTGAAGCGGCAAACGATACTGAAATTCAGGCGATGACCGATAACAGCTCCGTCCTGAATGAAAGCGACATTATCTACATGATTCTAACGGACCGTTTCTATGATGCAGACCCGACAAATAACGGTACGCTGAATCAGGAGTATCGCCCCGGACAGCTCAAATACACACAGGGCGGTGACTGGAAGGGTATCACGCAGAAACTGGACTACATTAAAAATCTGGGTGTAACGGCGATCTGGATTTCGCCGCCTTCTCAGAATGAACTTCTGAGCAGAGACGGCGAAGAATCTGGTTATCACGGTTATTTCACGCACGATTACAATTCTGCTGATCCTCACTTCGGCACGAAGCAGGATTTGATCGATCTTGTTTCCGCAGCCCACAGCAAAGGACTCAAAGTAATTCTGGACGTTGTTCCGAATCATACGGCAGACTATTTTAACGGTGCAAGCTCCACCTATAGCTCGGCCAGCTATCAGCCGGCTGCCCCATTCAACAATCCTGACTGGTATCATCACTATGGTGATATTACAGACTGGAACAATGAATATCAGGTTTTGAATTACGACCTCGGAGGTCTGGATGATCTGAACCAGGATAATGCCGATGCCCGGCAGGCCATCAAGGATGCATATAAAAACTGGATCACCTTGACTGGCGCTGATGGCATCCGCGTCGATGCCGCACGTTCGATGCCGAAAAATTTTCTGCAGGAGTTTGAATCCTACGTCGGTGTTCCCTCTTTTGGCGAGATCTTCGTCGGCGATGTCGACTATGTGAGTGCATTCTCCAATTATGAATGGGGCGTGCTTGACTTCCCGCTTTTCTTCCAGGCCCGTGAAGTCTTTGCGCACGATGCCAGCTTTACAACCGTTAAAGCGATTTTTGATCAGGATTACAAATATGCAAACGTAAACCATCTCATTACGTTTATCGACAATCATGACCGTGATCGCTTCCTGTGCCTTGCCGACGATAACTATCAGAAGCTCAGACTGGCACTGGCCTTTATTTTCACTGTCCGCGGTATCCCCGATGTGTACTACGGAACTGAGCAGAACTGCTATGGCGGCGGTGTTCCCACGGAGTGGGCAGGTATCGCAAACAAAGAAAATCGCGAAGTCATGCCGAGCTTCTCGGAAGACGGAATCACTTACAAGTACATCCAGCGGCTTACTGAACTGCGGAAAACCTATTCTTGCCTGCAGACCGGTGTGCAGCGAGAAATGTGGTCGGAAGACAATATCTACGCCTACTCCCGCAGAGACGATACAACCGGACAGGAAGTAATTGTGATCTTCAATAACGGGACGAGCAATGAAACCCGTCAGATTCCGATCCGTGCAGAAAGCAGCCTTACAATTGGCACGACGCTTACCAACCTGCTGGACACTTCCGTGACTGCGCAGATCACAAGCGGCAGCGTAACGGGCAAAATGCTCAATATTACATTGCCTGCGAAAACGGCCTACGTATTTACATCTGGCACGGTTGCAGAATACACGCCAATGGAGCGCACTGTCACAACGATTCGCGTCCATTATGACGTAGGCCTCGGAAACACCATGTATCTGCGCGGCGATGAATACCCGCTGAAGTGGGATCTCGGCCGCAGTATGCTGAATGTTTCGTCTGATTGCTGGGTTTATGAAACGGAACGCATTCCCGCTGGCGAGACATTCGAATTTAAGCCTCTGATTAACAACGAAACATGGTCCAGCGGCCTGAACTTTACCGGAACAGGCGGCACCACAATCGATATTTATCCGACATTCTAAACATTCAGTTGCAACAACGGCGGGTGGCGCAGTTTGTACTGCCCACCCGCCATTTTCGTCGAAAGGAGCGTTTTATGAAACGATGCAGTGGTGTATTGCTGCCCATCTTCAGCTTGCCATCTCCATATGGCATTGGTACACTCGGTAAGGCCGCCTATGATTGGATCGATTTTCTGCATGAAGCGGGGCAGCAGCTGTGGCAGGTATTGCCGATTGGCCCGACCAGCTTTGGCGACAGCCCATATCAGAGCTTTTCGGCATTTGCTGGAAATCCATACTTTATTGACCTCGAGCAGCTCTGCGAAGACGGACTGCTTCAAAAAGAAGACTGCGCGCCGCTGGCGGACCAAGCTGACAGTGCAGCAATCGATTACGCAAAGCAGTACCAATATCGGTATGCGATTTTGAAAAAAGCGTATTCTCGTTTTGACAACCCCAACGAAATCAGCCGTTTCCGCAAAGCACATAACTGGGTAGACGATTATGCCCTGTTCATGGCACTCAAGGATAGCTATAACGGTCTCGCGTGGACGCAGTGGCCAAGCGCTATACGAAAGAGAGAACGCCATGCATTAGAGAAAGCCCGGCAGGAATTACAGTCCGAGGTTGATTTTTACGTGTTTCTTCAGTTGTTATTTTACACGCAATGGAAAAAACTTGCCGCTTATGCAAGAGCGCACAACGTAAAAATCATAGGCGATATCCCCATTTATGTTGCACTTGATTCTGCGGATGCATGGGCAAATCCGAAACTGTTTCTGCTTGATGAAGAAGACCGCCCGGTTTTAGTTGCCGGATGTCCGCCGGACGCCTTTACCGCAGACGGTCAGCTTTGGGGAAATCCATTGTATCGATGGGATCTGATGCAGGAGACTGGCTTCCAGTGGTGGAAGGAACGGCTGAGCGGTTCATTTGAGCTATACGATTGTCTCAGAATCGATCATTTTCGCGGGTTTGAAAGCTACTACGCGATTCCCTATGGTGATAAAACTGCTCGAAACGGAGCATGGCAGAAGGGGCCTGGGAAAGCGTTCGTTGATTCCATCAAGGAAGCCTTCCCGGACATTCCGATTATCGCAGAAGACCTTGGATATCTGACGCCTGAAGTTCGGGAGCTGCTGGAATACAGTGGCTTTCCCGGCATGAAGATCCTGCAGTTTGCCTTTGATGCACGTGAAAAGAGCGACTATATTCCGTTTAAATATCCTAAGAACTGTGTTGTGTATACCGGGACACACGATAATGATACAATCCTCGGCTGGCTGCGCAGCGCACCGCCCACATCTGTCCGGTATGCAAAATCCTATCTGCTGTGCGAAACAGCCGCTGATGAGACCTGTGTAGACTTTTTTGTTTCCGCAGCACTTTCCTGCGCGGCAGACTGGGCCGTGATCCCCATACAGGATTGGCTCCGCCTTGGACATGAAGCACGGATCAATACACCGTCTACGCTCGGCGGCAATTGGGTCTGGCGGCTCAGGTCTGGCAGTTGCACAAAAGCGCTCGCCAAAGAAATGAAACGAAAAACGGAACTCTACGAACGAAATTCGGTCATTGAACCGTAAACAAGGAGGATATTTCATATGCAAACAGTTGATGAATCCACGATGGATGACGTTATAACAACGATCGATTTTGCAACGCTCTTTTCGCAAGAAGAGCTTAAGGCAAAACGCGCAGAAGAAAAAGACAGAAGGAAGAAAAATAGGTTTTTATCAGTTGAAAACTCACATTTTCTTATTTATCTTATATGTCTCTTGATTTCTATTGTTTTGATTGCAGCATATTTATTTTTACCGTGTGCTGAAACATCAAAATGGCTTGCTGTCCTGATGTCCCTTGGCGCGAGTGGATTTGGCGCAGCTCTTTTGGCTTTCTTTATTGACCGTTCTGATACAGACGCGCAGGACAAGGCTGCCGTAGATGCTTACAACAACAGTGTCGCATACATTTATGACACGTTGTGGACAGTATTTGGAAACCGCTCATATCAATATATGAAAAAAATAGATAAGAATAATGGCCAGCAGATTGCTGCCCAACAAAGTGCAGAAAAATTTATTAACCAGTTTAACCTTGCAATGAAAGCGATTGATTCTTTTAGGTTAAGTTACGCTGCTGCAATGAGCGATGAGGTATCCAGCGATTACAGCCTTTTGAAAAGTCAATTGGTTCAATTCGCCGCAACATTAAGTCATCCTGTAAACGTCGATCATTTGATTGATGCCTTGGACGGAACACGCATCTGGCTTCGAAGGTGGTATTCCACCGAGAGACTCAAAAAGCATTTTCGCTTTATTTGATGCCGGCTACCAAAGCATCCACACTGCGCTGTGATCGAATTGTCTGACGATGCAAGCAAGAGGACGTGCCGCAAATTCTTTCCGCGGCACGTCCTTATTAAAAATACAAGAAAATCCAGAACACAAAATCCACCCAACGCATTAAAAACGCGAAAGTTTTCGACAACATTTCCCACAAAATGTGATATAATTCATATACTACTATGGATGTGAGGGACAACTGTTTTGAAAGAAATAGATACGAAACAGAAGCTTATTCTTCAAAAATGTGATGACTATGTTCAGAGCGCAAATACTCTGTTTCATTTCATGCAGCGGCACGAATATCTTTCTGCGCTTTTGAAGCGGCGTGCGTTAGTTCCCCGTTACTGTCAGGAGAACATTGCATATCTCAATTTAGAAATAGGCGGCCATCCATTTGACGAGATTTATGTGCTCCAGAAATGCTTTTGTGATATTCCATTTCACAAACTCACAGAGGCTTTCGAGATAAGCAGCGACGAAGACGCTCTGCAAACTTTTGACACGGCCGATCGTCTTGCCTTTGAACGCTCGAATACGCATCCAGCATACTACGGCCGTTATGCCATCGCCCTGTCCAAGCAGTGGGGTGAATCACACGGTTTGCAGCCTGTCCAGTACGCGAACGGGATGTCCGATTTTACAAATTCACTTTCCGAGGTCATCAATTCAGCATACGAAGCAGATGACCTGCCAGACCTATATGTAAACGACATTTTACGGCGTTTGTCGTTTATAAAACCTCTCCGTGGACTCATGCGCAGGCGTTTTCGGGACACTTGGATCAATGTGCAGAAGAATTTCCACGATGAACGCGAGTGGAGGTTTGTTCCGCCGCAGAGCGCATTAGACGCGCTTCAGTTTGACAGTGTGATTGCAAACCCGACAAAGCTGCGCAAGATGGAGGGTTTGGCTGGGCTCAACAGATATCTTGAACGTGAAGCGGCGCGTCCTGCGTGGCTGGAGTTCTCATTCGACGATATTCGATATTTGATCGTCCCCACGATTCAGGCTCGAATCGAACTGATTAAAGAGATTCTGGCACTTCCTCCAGAAGGCTTTTCCACCAGCGAATCAGAGAACATCGGCAAAAGCGTGCTGATCAGCAAAATACTTGTACTGGACGAAATCAGAAAGGACTGGTAGCTATGGGCCGAAATAGACTGAAAGATATTTTCTCCACCAATCCTCCTCTTCCAGAAATCAAACTGCTCTTTCAGAATGCAGAAGCGGAGACACAGTTTGAGAAGGCAATGTATCTTGCATGGGATGAAGGGCATCCTGTAAACGTAGAAGGGGTAAACGGAATTATTGCCTATGATTCCAGTACTTCTCGAAAGATGCCGTTTCTATTTGAAGATAATCTCGAGGGCTTCATGGTTGGGCCAAGCAGCGAAACGCGGGCTTTCGATATTACCACGCCAAAAGGCAGGAAGAACGTCTCGTTGGGATGCTTCACCTCTCCGAAAAAAACGACTCTTCGGACGAGCAAGGATTCTATTATATTTCAGGAATTTACATTCAGCAGCACAGGCGAACGTACTTACAACGCAAAAATTCAGAAAGAACGTGCTCAGTCAGTCTCACAGCTATCCGATAGCTACTGCATAGCGATTGGCCTTTTGGATCATTTTATGCCAGACAAAGATGTCGAAAGCGCTGCGGATGCAGAACATCTGCAAGGCATAAAAAAAGCCTTGCGCTTCACATATCGTTTTTATATGCAGCTGTGTGCATTAGAAAAAGTACTGCAAAGGGTCATTAAGCCAACTGACATTGAAGCAAGCATTGACGAGATGGCAAAAGTCAATGAACTGTATCTCCTTTTGGTACAAAAAATTCCGCTCCACTTCGATGGACAGATTAACGTCACAGAAAATAACAGCGTGAACCTTATCAGCAACCCCGGCGCAACGCTCGAAGTTGGGAAGGAAATTCTCATCACGTTCTACCGTGAGCAAGACGTTTCTTTCTGCGGCATATCTGTTCACTTATATTTCGTGAATATTCTAAAACACGCAATAATTAAAAAAATCATTGATGAGGGTGAACAGACGCGATTGATATACGGGGAAACGGACAGCAACCCCATGCAGTTGTTCTTTACCGCATTCCTTTCAGAGCAGGAAGCTGCCGAAGAACACGCAAATGCGAAGGATAAGGAGGCAGAATATACGAAAGCCCGTACGGCAGCGGATTACTTTCATATGATAGCTGACTCGTTCAATCCATAATCGCATGGAATGAACCTTGAGTATATCAATTTTCGGCCGACACAAGGTAAAGCAGAAATAATTTTCCGTCGAGTGTTGCATTTGGTCGGATAAATGGTCTTAGTATATGAATCCATTTTAAATCTTTCTTAAAGTGGCCACTTTATAAAGATAGGTAGTAGCTAATCATTTATATGGTCAAATAGAAAGGAGCCAAGCAAATGAAACACAAGAGAATGCTGACAGTTGTATTTTCGTTGATTCTTGCGCTAACACTATCGATCTGTAGCGTATTTGCCGACAATTTCTCGTCTCCGGAGCTCCCCTCCGATGAAGAACTCCTCACGCTTGTTGAGGACTCGGTTAACGCCTATAAAAAACAGTATATTATTCATTCGGTTGATATCGCAAACAAATGCATTCAGTCCACGTCTCAAAACGGATATACCGTAGACTTTACCGTCGCTCTTGATGTTGAACTGAACTATGATTCTGCACTTCAATTACCACATGTGCAGGGAATGCTTGCGTTGCTTGGAATTGATGCAAGTAGTACATCTACTGACGTGTTTTTGAATAAATTAGACACAGATACATTAGATGTTGCAATCAGTAAGATTGCTCAAGGCCAAATGTCTCTCTCAAATTCTGTTTCCGAGAAATCCGCAAAGATTGATGTGGAATCAGCAGAGCGGATTACTAACACTGTAAAAGAAGAACTGGCCGATTTCATCTTAGAACTTGAGGACTTATATATTGGCCAGAGGGAGCAGATCAATTTAATTCTTAGAGCGACTTTTGATAGCAATGATTCCCCCGTTGGAGTCTCCGCCGTTGCATATGATGGGACTACATATAATATTCAAGAAATCGAGCCTGCCAGCAATGCAGAAATGAGAGCAAACGGGAAGAATCAACTCAATAAATTTGTATCGCTCGCTATTGCAAAAGAAAACACGAGTCCGAACGAAATCAACGCTCTAGCAAACTCCGAAGTCTATCATCGTGTTTCTGCTCGCGAATATGCGAACAAGTGGACTAGTAATCCTTCTGGCGGTGCATTCAAGAATATTTTAAAATGGAAAATTAGAGACAATCCTGATGCAACTGAGGAACCGTATTATCCGGCAAACAACGCAGACTGTGCCAACTATGTATCGCAAGCGATTCATGCAGGCGGGATCGATAAAACATCAAACGATGTGAACGACAAATATCATTGGTTTGCCAGTGAGTATGGCTGCTCTATTGCGTGGGAAAACTGCGAGAGCATGTATTTTTATTTTACTCATAACAATTATTGGACAGCGTCCGACTATGCCAATTGCAATGCAGGCGGGATCATCTTCTTAAAGGACACTTCGGGAACGAGATACCACGTTGTAATGTGTGTTCAGAATAATACAGTGACAAGACTGTATTCCGCACATACGCAAGATGCGTTAAAAGTTCCATACACAGGGAAATCTTCGTTTGGTACATCATGCAACTCGCTCGAATACTGGGTTTTCACAAACTCCGACACGAACTAATTTCAAAAATGGAAATCCTCATATTTTCTATTTGAAAAATAGGAGAACGTATGAAAAAGCAATACCACCTTATTTGTATAGTCGCTTCACTTTTGTTCTGGTTGGTGGGGTGCTGTGCCATTCAAATCAAAGACGTCCCCGCCTCAATTTCCCAAGAGCCATTGGAGAACGAAGAAATTTCAAATAGCGAACAGGCCGAATCTTCTCTGGAAGCTGAAGACTCGACATCTGTTACAATTACAGAAAGCGGCGACTTTTCAGAGGCTGAGCAATTGGGCTTCACCGGTGCAAACATCGGGCAGGGCGGGCTGATGGCCGGAGACGGCGAGTGGGTCTATTACCGCAGCGAATCTGACTGGGGCCTTTACCGGGCGCGCACGGACGGCAGCGAGCAGACGCAGCTGCTGCCGCCGGAGGACTATGCGCCCAGCAGCATCAATGTACTGGGTGACTGGGTCTATTTTTCAAACTTCCGGGATGGGTTTTCTCTCTGGCGTGTGCGCACGGATGGAAGTGAAGCAGAAAAGCTCGTGGATGGTTATTGCTATACGTTCCTTGTAGCGGAAAGCGGCATTTATTTTGATTGCCGCGATGAGAACAACGTCATGCGAACCTTTCATGCGGAACTGGATGGCAGCGCACAAACGCTTCTGTACGAGAGCTGTGCGCCGACCACGTACTATGAGGGTAAGCTGTATCTGTATGATTTCAGAAGCGGAACGCTGTATGCATACAATACCGAAGCAAACGAGCGCGAGATCCTGTTTGAAGGCAAATACGATGCGGCATTTTTCAGCGCAGACGACACAGGCATATATTTCTGGGACGATATGTGCGATTACTGCCATCTTGACCCCGAAACGAAGGAGATCACTGTCCTGCATCAGGGCCCCATCGGCGATTATTTCAATTACTATGACGGCACGGTCTATTATGTCGCCTATGGCGGTGAGAATTACGACTATGATTGCTGCTACGCGATGGACGTGGAGACAGGCGAGCAGAAAGCGATCCTCTCGTTGTCGCCAGAGATGTACGACGCATTCGGTGATCCCATCGGCATCACGCAGGTCGACTACCGCAATGGAAATTATGACGCAGACAGCATCCCGACGAACGAAGAAGGTTGGCCGATGGCGCTTAACGAACTTGTCGACGGTCTGTTTGTTGTGAACGGACAGGTCTTTGCACGCGGACGGCTGGCGCGGACGGGCATGGCGGAGATATGGGTTTTCTGTGACGGTGCGAGCGGCGCAGTGTGGGGATAGAATGTAGTTCTTGCATGTCCCCAAAGTTATAAAGAATGGAGAAAACCGCTGGTTACCCAGCGGTTTTCTTTAATATCCTTTAAGCCGCTTTCCGAAATCGCAGGCCGTTTGCCCGCACGGACAGCTCCTGCGACAGAAGGCGCAGCGTTTCAAAGTCATCGTCGAGACCGTCAAGCTCCCGGCGAAGAATTTCTTCATAGTGCTGCTTTTTCTGCTCCAGCGTGGCAATTTTGTTCACCCACCGCTCCATAACGGCGGGGCTGCGGCTGCCGCTCTGGATGAGATAGTCGGCTTTCTCCTGATACAGCGCGATCTCCTTTTTGACCGCGGAATAAAATTCCTCCGTCATTTTGTCGCGCTGCTTGGCATCGTCAATGATGTAGAAGCTGTTGACGCTGAGCGCATTGTTATTCTGGTTCATATCGCTGAGCTGCTCAATGAACGTTTCAAACGTATCCACTTTGTCCATGTGCTGTCGAGGGATGAAATAGAGGTGCCCGGTCGAGCTGACCTTGGTGGCCTCCAGCATCCGCAGATAACTCAGGCAGATCGTCTCAATCTGCCTGCGGTTCGCACAGACCTGATAAAGCTCGAACAGTTCTTCCGCCCGGCGGCAGTAGTTCAGGGGATCAATATCGGCATCAAAGCCGATATTGTCATACCCAAACCGATTGTCGCGCCGGTCGTAAAAGATGTTTGCCAGCTTTTCATACTGGTTCGTCCGCTGGTTGAGCGTTTCCTTGACCAGTTCACGAGAATAAACATCCTCGGTGTGCGCGTTGTCGCGGCAGTAGACCGCGTAGATATGATGCGCACCGGGGCTTTTTACCGTGATCCGATCCTTGATATCGCCCGTCGCGGAACGGAACGCATCCGACACGGAAATTCGCTTGCTGCCGGAGTACGGGATGATCAGATCCTCGCAGAGCTGCGCCAGCGCCTCCTTCTCCACCAGAATATTGGCAAGCGAGAAATAGAGAAACTTGCCCAGTACAGAGGTCTTGTCACCGTTAGTTGCGCCAAGGATGTCCTGAAAATTCGTAATATTTGTCATGTGCATTTCCTTTCTAAGCCGTCCTTCGTTTCGTCCAGTCCAGCAGATAATCGTCCACGCCCTTGAAGCGCGGGTTCCAGGTACATTGATAGTACCGAATGCCCGGAATCGCCTGCACCTCGCGGCGCAAGGTGGTGATTGCCTGCCGAACCTGCGGATTCGTGAACTGATCCATGTCCATTGCCTCCATGACCTCCGTGACGCCGAGCGAAAGAAGCGTTTCCAGCAGTCCCTTGTTGGCATTCACGCCGCCAAGACACACAAATAGCGCGTTATTGGCAAAGTAGCTTGCAATATCGCCCTTGAGCGGCCCCTCGGTGAGATAGGCGCGCTTCTGCGTCGTGTCTCCGGTGACGTGAATCCACGAGTAACTGCGGGTACCGTTTTCCATGCGGCTTGACCGGCTGGACAGCCAGCGGTATTTTCGCGCCGCGTCGTCGTCCAGCCGGATCTTCATGCCCTGAATGAACCCATCCTTGTTCCGCACCGGAATGAGAAACCCGTTCGCGCCTGCCAGCGTCCATGTCCCGTCCTTTGTGTAAAAGCCGGGCAGTCCGTGCAGTTCATGATCGCACCGGAGAAGCGACGCCAGCAAGCGTCGTTCGGATTCCGTTTCCGGCATGGACTTATAGCCGTTCCGCTCGATGATCTCATCCGGTAGTCCTCGCTCATGGAGGTTTTCTCTGTGCCGATCGGAGAGCGTCAGAAGCGACAGCATCTCCGAATACGCCGCATGGCGCTGCTTTAGCGCATACGGTTCCCGACTCGTTGTGTTTGGGGAGCTGTGCTGCAAGGGCAGCTTATAGACATTGCTCTTTGCAGCCAGCTCCAGATAGGCTTCTTTGTTGGATAGACCGTTCAGCCGCGCATACAGCGTCACGCTGTTGCCGCTCGCGCCGCAGAGATTGCAGCGGTATTGATCGGTCTTCGTGTTCAGACTCAGATGATATTTGCCGCTTCCATGGTCGCCGCAGAAGGGGCAGCTTGCCTCAACTTCTTCGCTGTGAAGCGTTCGGTCATTGAGGACAAGCCCGCACCGTCTGGCGGCTTCCAGGATCGGCAGCTTCTGATAAGCCAGACAGCGCGCCCCCTTTCTGCGATATAGGGTTACGCCGCCTTCGGCATTGCAGTACCGCCGGTCCGCACGGAAAGCTCCGCGTTATGAACGCACTTTGCCAAGATCATCTGGCTGGTCGGACGGATGTTGCTGAGGTCGTCCACAGATTCCATGTTGTCGAAGAATACAGGGTAATTACGGCCTGTGAGCCGCTTCACCAGTTCGGACACCTCCGCGCCAGCCCGGATCTTCTCAGAGAGCGAGAGCCGGTCGTAGCAGCGGCCGTTGTAGGTAAAGCGGAACACGTCCTTTAATTCTCCGGTCGTCTTGACCACATCGTAGAGCGAGATCTTCACGCGGTTCAGCGCGAGTTTGGAGAATGTCATCTCCGCGCGCTTGCTCATGTAGAGGATCACGTCTTTCATAACGATTCTCTTTTCCGTGATCTCCTCCTCAATGGCTTTGATGCGTGTATCAAAGTCCTCCGGCGCGGCGCTCAGAACCTGCTGCGCGGCGGCAAGCTGCACCCGGCAGTCTTTCAGCGATGCTTTGCACTCGGCAAGGCGTTCACTGTCCGCAGGGCTCAGCGTACCGCATTCCATGCTTGCAGTCAGGTTCTGGATGCGTGTGCGCAGCTGCTCCAGGGTCTGCTGGCGCCGCGTATTCTGCTGTGCGGCAGCGGCCTGAAGCTGCTCCCGTTTCTGATTCAGCGCGTCGATCTCAGCCTGATATTTGGCAAGATCATCCGCTTTGAACTGCTCGAACGTGCTTTGGCTTTTCTGCTCCATCTCCTGAAGCTCCGCGATCTGACCTTTCAGCTGTGTGCCATCGGCAGCGATTCTCTCCGTTTCCGCCTGTAAAGCCTGACGGAACGCCGGATATTCCTGCTGGGAGAGGACACGGCGGCAGACCGGGCAGCTTGTACCCGACTGAAACCGCTTCAAAAGTGCGGCGTTCTGCTGATATTTCTTTCCGAGCGCCTGCACCTTTGCCGTATCCTCTGCCAGCGGGCCTGTGTATTTTGGCTGGTAGACCTCGGACGACCGAGCGCCCAGCTTTGCGTGAAATTCTTGCAGCTTCGCGTCCAGCTCTGCCGTATCCGGCGTTTCCGGCGCTTCACCGGAAAGCTCCTCATACTGCTCGCTGGCCTGCACAAGCTGCTCCTGCAAATCCTCCAAATTAACGTTTTCAAACCGCCGCGCCTCTAAGAGCGAGAGTTCCTGTTGCAATTCCTGAATCTGCGCGGTCAGTCTGCTGGAGAGTTCTTTGCTGCTCTGCCGCTGCTTCTGCGCCAGATCCAGCTTGCCGCTCAGATAAACCGCATTTTGTTCCAGTTCCCGAATTTCTTCCCGGCGATTCTTGAGAAACATCTCAGGCGACGGGAGCTGCATACCGGACAGGCTCTGCTGCGTCTGCGCATTGAGTTGCGCCAGCACATCGGCCTGCGGAATGGGCGGCAAATACCGCTCCAGCAGCTTCTTTCCATCCTCGCCGAGTTCTTCGATAAAGTACAGGGGATTGAAAATGGAGAGAAACACATCCCGTTCGCCGAACATCTCGTTGAGATCCGTCTGCCGGATGGCATAGCCGTCGTAGGTGATGCTCATGCGATCCTTCTGCCGGCTGCGGGTCAGCTCGTGCGCTCTGCCGGTATCATCCGTAAAGCGCATCGTGATCTGCAAGTCCGGATTCGTCTCATTGTACAGCCGGTCAATGCCGCGCTCCCCGAAAAAGGGAAGCCCCGTAACGGCAAACGCAATGGCGTCTGCCAGACTGGATTTGCCGCGGCCGTTGCCGCCGGTCACAATGGTAGGATTGCCGAACGTGATCTCCGTTGGTTCTTCATAGCATTTGAAACCGGAGACGATCATGCTACTGATCTGAAATCCTTTGATTTTTTCCATTCTGCCTCCTTACGCTGCCTGCTGCACGACCTGGTAGCCGTCCAGCGTATAAAATGCGACGTTTCCCTGTTTCCGCATGGTGACCTGCGCGTCATAGAGCTGCGCACCGGGCATAAGCATGGGATGACTGCCCTGTGCGTAGACCTTCGCCTGCTTGCCCTCTGCGTTTTGCAGAACGGCGCAGATCAACGGCTGGCCGGACATATCCTGCTGATTGCTCACCGACAGCACAACGTACTGGCAGACCTGCCGCGTCATAAACGGGAGCGGCTGCTGAGACTGCTGTGTTGGCCGCGATGATTGCTGCGGTGCTTGCTGCTGCGTCTGCGGCGTGGCCGCCGGTGCGGTATTCTGCGCCTGCTGTCCAGCCTGTCCGTCGCGCTTGTAGCTGAGCTGTGCCTGCGCTGCACCCGGAGACGTGGGAAGCTGATGCAGCTTATCCAGTAATTCCAAATATGCAGCGTTCAGCTTCGGCCGCTCGGTATCGCAGATCACATAGGAGTTGCCCTTCTGCTCGATCTTGACCCAGAGCGGCTTTGTCATCTTGTAGAGGACACGTCCAATGCCCCATTGTACGGCGGAGCGTTTCATGGAGTCCGACAAACCACCCTTAATGGGCTCAATGTCGGAATCCTCCGCGCCGTCCCACTTTGTAATAAAGCCTTTGCCCTCAAAATAGATGGAAATGCCGCAGATCTGCGCGTCCTTTTTCCCGTTACCATGCCACGGCCTGTAGTCGTTGTACCAGTTCTCCGGCCCCACGACTTCGTCCAAGCGGTCCTGAATGGCGCGGTTTGTGACATACGGAATGGCAAGGCCGCTGGTCTTGTCTTTCGACGTCACCTGAATCCGCCATTCCAAGTCCTCCGGCGCAAATGGCCGCGCCAGTTCTTCCCGGATGGTTTTTGCGTCTTTTGCCATATGTTACCCTCCAATAAAGTCTTTCAAGGTCTTTCCGTTGGGGATCAGCACATCGGAATAGTAATACGACGGGTCTTTGTCCTTGAGATGCTCCAAAAGATCGCGGTATTGCATCCCCAGCTTGTTGTTCAGTGCATTGAAGCTGTGATCTCCATTTGGGATGGACAGCAGGAATGTTGGCAAGCTGGCAAGTGCGTGCGGCGTCTTGTACTTTGGGAGTGCGTTTGCACCAATGCAGATGTCTCCCCGTGTACCGCTGACGTTGGAAAACGGATAGCGGTACATCGCGGTTTCCATCGTCGGCTTTTCGTCCGCAGCAACACCCATCCTGCATCCGCTGATCTTACCCTCTGTGTCAACATGGAACGCGAAGACCAATCTCGGTAGCGGAAAGTTCGGATATGCCGTCTCATGGTAGCTAATGTCTGCGTATAAGCGCGGGTACCAGAGACAATATTCCTTGTTCCCGTTCGGATGGATTTTGACATGGATACAGTCTGACGGCAGCAGTCCGCTGTTGACATAATTCCATCTGGTACTGTTTTTAATGCAGTCCAGAAGCGCATCTTCCTGTATCTCTTTACACTTCACGATACCATCCGTGTACGTCTCGATGAGAATCTGTCCGTCCTCTGGAATGATCCGGATCCGCAGTTCGTCTTTGTTCATGCCGCCTCCAATTCCGGAACGTACCGCTTCGCAAGCATACGTTCCTTTTTGAGTAGGATCTCCAACTTCTGTACTTCATCTGTGTACCATTCGTCAATCGCAAGCAGAGCTTCCAGCAGGTCAAGTTCATAGTGAAAATAACCGTCTGTTTCTACAATAAGGCCGCTCGACCATTCTGAGCTGATCTTTTTCTGGTAACCCCAGCCCATACCGCCGTTCAGACAGCAGGAATAAAGCGCAGCAGAAAGCATTTCTTCGGCTTTTTTAACGTACGGGTTTTCCGAGAGTTTCATGCTGTGAAGACTCCCGTATTCCCGAATCAGCCGGTAATACTGCATCATGCTGCGAAAGCTGAAATACCAGTGGTCGTATTCATAGGACTCGTTGTATTTTTGATCCATATAATCCGTGGCGGCGATCAGAAGCTCATAATAGACCTCATACAGGTCATCGCTCGATGTCGTGATATCACGCTCCAACAGCCGATCCAGTTTCCCGTATTCGTAGAACGTACGAGCCGCTCTGACTGTTTGAAGTGAACCGCATATATATTCATAGTCCATAACTGCGCCTCCTTAACAAAATTTCCGCTGCGCAGCGGCTTTCGGGTTGGAATGGTCAAAAGTGCTGCGTAGGTGATTCAAACGGTGTTCCCGGTCCTCTGCTTCAGACAATGCACCGTACAAGCTGTCAATATCTTCTTCGGTAAATGCCTCGAAATCAAGATCAGCAAAATGGATGCAATCATCATTTTTCAGCGGAGCTAGAATATGCGTCAGCACATACGGCGGAACATTTTCAGGTTCCGGTACCGGCATATGCGGCAGCGCCTCCAGTCCCTTTAAGAGCTTGGAAAGATCAATCTTCATCCGCTTTCTCCCATACCAGCTTCACCACGCAGATGGCATAGTCCTTCATATTGCAGAGGATCTTTTTGTGCTCATCCTCTGTCATATACGACCGGCCTTCGCGCAGGAAATAGATCCCGCAGTCCGGCATCAGCTCTCCAAACATGCTGGCGATGTGCCACTCCA
>ENA-UOIY01000090-UOIY01000090.1-human-gut-metagenome-genome-assembly--contig:-P114-NODE-90-length-148248-cov-14.685532_pt1 | contig 148248 bp, 102 predicted proteins | sample MGYA00242335_ERZ723882 | MGnify/ENA metagenome assembly ERZ723882 | reverse complement strand
TAGGTGGTAAAGTTCCTGCTACCATTAATGGTAAATTCCCTGAAAAGTATTTCAAGAAAAAAGCTGTAGTAGAAGTTACTCCGGTCTTGAAGTGGAATGGCGGTGAAGCTAAAGGACAAAGTGCTGTATTCCAAGGAGAAAAAGTAGAAGGAAACGATCAGACTATCTCTTACAAAGTAGGTGGTAGCTATACGATGAAAACATCTTTCGACTATGTTCCTGAAATGGCAAAATCTGAACTGTGGCTTGAATTTAAAGCTAAAGTTGGTAACAAAGAAGTCGTTATCCCCGCTGTGAAAGTAGCTGACGGTGTAATCTCTACTTCTGAGTTGGTAAACAACACATTGGGCAGCGCTAACCCGGCTTTGGGCGAAGATGCTTTCCAACGTATCATCAAGGAAAAACACGATGCTAACATCATGTTCTTGATCCAACAGGCTAACATCCGTTCAAGCGAGTTGAAAACTGCTAAAGAATTCAACCAGGAAGTTGCTAACGTAAACGAAGCTGCTAACAAGAAGATCAGCAACATCGAAGTTTCTGCTTATGCTTCTCCTGATGGTGGTGTAAGCCTGAACACAACTCTGGCAGAAAACCGTGAAGGTAACACTACCAAGATGTTGAACAAAGACTTGAAGAAAGCTAAGATCGACGCTCCGGTTGACGCTAAATATACTGCACAGGACTGGGAAGGTTTCCAGGAACTGGTTTCTAAATCTAACATCCAGGACAAAGAACTGATCCTTCGCGTATTGTCTATGTATCAGGATCCTGCACAGAGAGAACAAGAAATCAAGAACATCTCTTCTGTATACAAGAACCTGGCTGACGATATCCTTCCTCAACTGCGTCGTTCTCGTTTGACTTTGAACTACGAGATCATCGGTAAGTCTGACGAAGAAATCACTAAGCTTGCTTCTTCTAATCCTTCTGAACTGAACATCGAAGAATTGCTGTATGCTGCTACACTGACTAACGATCCTGCTAAACAGGAAGCTATCTATACTCAGGCTACCAAACAGTTCCCTAACGATTACCGTGCATACAACAACCTTGGTAAGCTTGCTTATCAGGCTGGTAACGTTGACAAAGCTGAATCTTACCTGAAGAAAGCTGCCAGCGTAAACGCTGCTCCTGAAGTAAACATGAACTTAGGTTTGATCTCTTTGATCAAGGGTGACAAAGCTGCTGCTGAAGCTTACTTCGGTAAAGCTGCAGGTACAAAAGAACTTGGCGAATCTATGGGTAACCTGTACATCGCTCAAGGCCAGTACGAAAGAGCAGTTAACTCATTCGGTGACGCTAAGACTAACAGTGCTGCTTTGGCTCAGATCCTTGCTAAGGACTACAACAAAGCTAAAAACACATTGGCAGGCGTAGAAAAACCAGATGCTTACACAGACTACCTGATGGCAGTTCTGGGTGCCAGAACTAACAATTCTTCTATGGTAACCAGCAGCTTGAAGAGCGCTGTTGCTAAAGAACCTGCGTTGGCTAAGAAAGCTGCAACAGACTTGGAATTCTCTAAGTTCTTCACAAATGCAGACTTCATGAGCATCATCAAATAAGAGAATTACCACTCTATTTTAGATATTGAGAATTGCTCGTCATTACAAATGACGGGCAATTCTTTTTTTTATCTGTAAAAAACCGTACTTTCGCAGAAAAGAAATCAAAGCAATGAAAAAGAGTAGTATTTTAATCCTCATCATTATCTGTCTGGTCGGATGCAAGAAAGGCTCCAATGAGACAACCATCACCGGAGAGATCAAAGGACTCGGAACAGATACACTTTATTTGTACGGCATGGACGAGCTGTACGACCGGATAGACACCATTTATGCAGAAAACGATAAGTTCTCCTACACTACCAACGTAGATACAATCACTTCTGCCTATCTTTTACTCAAGAACCGGATTGAATATCCTGTCTTTCTTGATAAGGGTAACAAGATCAAGATAAAAGGAGATACGATCAATCTGAATTTCCTGACTATCAGCGGAAATATATACAATGAGGAGTTCACAGACTTCCAGAAAGCACTGGAAGGTCCGGCTGATCCTTCAGAAAAAGCCGGCGAAGAAACTGTGGATAAAAGAACAACCGTAGAAAAAGCAAACACTGCCGAAGAAATGGCAGAAGAGTTCATACTGCAACATCACTCCTCCTATGTAAGCCTTTACTTATTAGACAAATACTTCGTCCAAAAAGAAACACCGGACTTCAGCAAAATCAAAAAGCTAGTTGAAGTAATGACAGGTGTATTACAGGACAAACCGTATGTCGAACGTTTGAATGAAACAATTACTCAGGCAGAGAAATCGGAGATTGGCAAATATGCACCTTTCTTCAGTCTGACCAACGCAAAAGGAGAAAAGATTACCCGTTCATCGGACGCCTTCAAGCAAAAAAGCCTGCTGATCAACTTCTGGGCTTCCTGGAACGACAGCATCTCTCAGAAGCAGAGCAACAGCGAGCTAAGGGAAATCTACAAAAAGTATAAGAAGAACAAATATATAGGAATGCTCGGCATCTCGCTGGATGTAGACAAACAGCAATGGAAAGACGCTATCAAACGCGATACGCTGGACTGGGAACAGGTATGCGATTTCGGCGGACTCAATTCTGAAGTAGCCAAGCAATATTCTATCTATAAAATACCTGCCAACATACTTCTCTCGTCGGACGGAAAGATTTTAGCTAAGAACCTTCGGGGAGAAGAGCTGAAAAAGAAAATAGAAAATATCGTTGAGGAAGCGACAGAAAAAGAAAAGAAAAACAAACAGAAGAAATAAACGGTAACCAAACGTGTTAATCAAAGTTTTCGGAGCGGCTGTTCAAGGGATTGATGCAACACTCATCACAATCGAAGTCAACAGCTCGCGTGGCTGTATGTTCTATCTCGTCGGCCTTCCGGATTCCGCAGTGAAGGAAAGTCATCAACGTATTATCTCCGCACTGCAAGTCAATGGCTATAAAATGCCGACCAGCAACCTGGTTGTAAATATGGCGCCGGCCGATATCCGCAAAGAAGGCTCGGCTTATGATTTACCTCTTGCCATCGGCTTGCTGGGTGCCAGCGAAACCATATCTTCCGAAAAGTTATCCCGCTATCTGATGATGGGAGAACTTAGTCTCGACGGGAGCATTCAGCCGATCAAAGGAGCACTGCCTATTGCTATCAAAGCCCGTGAAGAAGGCTTTGAGGGCCTCATTATTCCTCAACAGAATGCGCGGGAAGCAGCAGTTGTCAATCAACTGAAGGTATATGGCGTCAGTAATATCAAAGAGGTTATCCAGTTCTTCAATGGTGAGCGGGAGCTGGAACAGACGGTTGTCAACACGCGGGAAGAGTTTTATCAACAGCAAACAGCCTTTGACCTGGACTTTGCAGACGTAAAAGGACAGGAGAATGTGAAAAGGGCTTTGGAAGTTGCCGCCGCCGGAGGACATAATCTCATCATGATCGGCGCTCCCGGCAGTGGTAAATCAATGATGGCTAAACGACTACCTTCCATCCTTCCTCCCCTCTCCCTGGGCGAAAGCCTGGAAACAACCAAAATACATTCCGTTGCCGGAAAACTAAACCGGGGCTCTTCACTGATTTCCCAACGGCCATTCCGTGATCCCCATCATACGATATCGCAAGTTGCAATGGTGGGAGGCGGAAGTTTTCCCCAACCGGGGGAAATCAGCCTGGCGCATAACGGAGTTTTATTTCTGGACGAGTTACCTGAATTCAACAGGGGAGTACTAGAAGTCCTGCGCCAACCACTGGAAGACCGGCAGATTACCATATCCCGCATAAAGAGCACAATCAGTTATCCCGCCAATCTGATGCTCATCGCATCCATGAATCCATGCCCTTGCGGATACTATAATCATCCGACCAAAGCATGTGTATGCAGTCCCGGTCAGGTACAAAAGTATCTGAACAAGATATCCGGCCCGTTGCTGGATCGTATTGATATTCAGATAGAGATTGTTCCTGTTCCATTCGACAAGATATCCGATCAGCGGCAGGGAGAAGCAAGCAGCGTTATTCGGGACAGAGTCATTCAGGCACGCCGGATACAGGAACAGCGCTATGCCGATCATCCCGGCATCTACTGCAATGCACAGATGAGCAGCAAGCTATTATCCATTTATGCGCGGCCGGATGACAAAGGACTTTCCCTGCTGCGAAATGCAATGGAACGCCTCAATCTTTCCGCACGCGCATACGACCGTATATTAAAAGTGGCACGCACCATTGCCGACCTTGAGGGTGCGGAACTGATACAGCCCTCCCATTTGGCTGAAGCCATCAGTTACCGCAATCTGGACAGGGAGAACTGGGCGGGATAAAATCACTTGACAGTAAATCGAAGTAAATCAATAAAATACCATAAAGAAAAAGTCTTTGTCTCATATAAAATACTATTTTCGCAAGATAGAATCTAGTATATGAATAAACACGACAACCCATATTACCCCCTATTTCTACTCATCGGATGGCTTATCATGCTGAGTAGTTGTCAGCCTGCCCCATCTCACCTTTTGGAAAAAGCAATGCAGATGGAGAATGTATCAACCGACAGTATCTTTTTCTACCTGCAACAAGTAGAAGACCCCGGCAAATTACCTCTCGATGATCAGGGAGATTATTACCTGTTGCTCTACAAAGCAACTCTGTGGAAAACCGGAACGCCTGATGACTCATTATTGCAGATCGCCATCCGGCAATATGAACAAAACGAGCAGCAAACACAATATGTACGGGCACGCATCGAGCAAAGCGCCTCCTATTTATATCGCAATCTGCCCGATTCCACACTACTGATAACCGAACAGATACTGAAAGGATACCAGCTAAATGATACGCTAAAATCAAGGCTGTACGGGCTCCGAAGAGCAGCCTACAGCAGAAAGCAGGACTATCCGCAAGCATTGGCGATGGCAGACAGCAGCAGGCAACTGGCTCTCAAGATGAAAGATACACTTTTCTATTTTTCTACCAGCCAGCTATATCTGCAAATTATAAACAATATGCAAGAGCATGACAGATACACCCAAGGCTATCTGCAGTTAATGCAAGAACTTAGGGATTCACCCAAATACCAGTCTCTGAATTATTATGCGCTGGAAAGTCTGTTGAACACCAGTCTGAAAAGGAAGGATTTCCGGCAAGCATCCGTATATCTTCAACAATTATCGAACCAACGGCGCGGAAGAAATGAAGTACCACATTATCTACTGCTATGCGGAAGAACCCACGCCGCCTTGAACCAGATTGATTCCGCCAAATATTACTATCGACAGGCCGCAATCTCATCTTCCAGCTTTATTGCTATGGAAGCCAATGCACGCTTATTCAATCTGATCAACGAAAAAGAATATCCGGAACAAGTCTTTTATACCAAGCAGAAGGAAAGCACGATAAGGGACAATATACTAAACAATATCAGCACAGGGATACGGGAAAGGGAATTCAACCAACTCAAATTACAGAATGAATTATACCAACTGCATCTGCAACAGCAGCAAAGAGAACTATGGATGCTGGGAATCGTTACAGCTCTGCTGAGTATCGGATTCATCGCATTTTTCTTTTATCAGAGAGAGAAAAAGAAGCGACTGCTGCGGGAAAACCAGTTACTGTACAAAGAAGCCGAAGTAAGTGGACTACGGGAGAAAGAAATCCGGCTAAGGAATAAAGAGGCTGAACTCCGTGAAGCGCTTTTCCGGAGAATGCCATTCTTCCATAAGCTGCCTTCACTCCATGCCAGCAACAATCAGGACGAACCGGGCACCAGTCACAAGATAGTAGTAACAGATGCAGAATGGGCAGAAGTCACTTCAGTAGTGAACGATGCGTTCGACAATTTTGTCGTCCGGTTACGCCAGGCTTATCCACAGTTGGGAGATAAAGAAATCGGCTTCTGCTGCCTCGTCAAAATCAATGTTAACATACAGGACTTATCCGATATCTATTGTGTGAGCAAAGCTGCCATTACCAAACGGAAATATCGGATAAAGACTGATAAGCTGGGAATTACCGATGAGAATATAAGTTTAGACAGTTTTCTCAAAGTTTTTTAGCTGCCGACCCGGGGTAGTTGAAGTCTTTGTCCACCTGAAAACGGACATACATAGACATTATACATCTAATAATCAGCGACATACTGCCAGTTACATCGTATCTTTTTGTCCGCCTGTTTTTTTGTTTTTCTGCTCACTTCGGTCTACTTTTGCCTCAGTGATAATCAGAAAAACAGTACTAACCAAATACAGAACCGTATGAAGAACAGAATTATTATTTTAAGTTTATGTGCTAGTTGTCTACTTGCAATTGTTGCTTTTGTATACAACAGTGAAACAAAGACCGACCCGCTGGCACTCTCCCCCATTGTAGCGAAACGAGTCACGACACCTACCGGCACACTGGTCTCATGTAATTTAAAGGCTTTGAAAGACACAGTAGACATTCCACTCAGCTATTTGACGGAAGAACTTCAAGTTGTCAAACTCGACAACCGGGACGAAGCACTGGTAGGAGGCTGGATACGCACCACAGTGGGAGAAAAATACATCCTGGTGAGCAATAACAAACAGACTCCCTACAAACTTTTCACCCGCGACGGCAAATTTATCACCACTATCGGTGCCTACGGACAAGGGCCCAACGAATATGGAAACACATACGCCGACCAGTTGGACGAAGCCCACAACCGTATCTACATACTGCCCTGGCAGAGTGACAAGCTGCTCGTATTCGATTTACAAGGCAATCCTCAGCCTCCCATTCCTTTATGTATGCGCGTGCCCAAAGGCAAATTCAGAGTAGATACGGAAAAGTCGGAAGTCACTCTGACAACTCTGCCTTTCGAAGGCTGGCCGGCTGTCGTGTGGACACAGGATTTCAAAGGTAAACGCAAGAACTTTATCGCACCGGGACATCTGACCGTTCCGCGCGACTTTAGCAACGAAGTATTTATGGATAATAACACCAATAATTACGGCGTTATGTTAATGGTGATCATGCCTACCCCACGAACGGACAGTCTGTACCACTATAACGCAGCCCAAAATCGACTCGAAGCCAGATTCACCGTGGAATATCCGAACAAGGAGAAAATCCCCTGGCACGGTTATTCCGAATACCCGCGTCACTTTATCGGAGACGTTTCCGTGCCGATACAAGTATCAGAAAACACTTGGAGCGGCAGCAAACCTGCCAAGTATATCATAGATAAGAAAACACTGCATGGCAGCTACTTCCGCCTGTACAATGATTTCCTGGGAACGAAAAAGATGCAGATATGGCCCTCATTCGGCAATGGTTATTATGTTGCCAACATGGAACCTGCCCAGCTAAAAGAAACACTGGAAAAAGAAATAGCCCGAAAAGATATTCCGGCGGAGGCAAAGAAACGTGCACAAACATTGATAAATTCACTGGATGAAGAAGGCAACAACGTCATTCTACTCGCTAAAATGAAGAAATAACTATCAGAAAGCCAGAGGGTGTTTCAAAAGTCAGTAGTAACTAAAATGGGGTTGTCTATAATTTACTATGAATGAAAGAATTGCGTATTCACCTACCACCTCCCCCTGCGGGTACTCCTCCTTCCTGAAGGAGGAGATTTAAGATACTACCGATTTTAACACACCTTCCGGCATTCCGTTGAGAGAGCACATCCCCATTTCCTTTCGATAGAAAAACACAGACACAATTCTTATAATTGTCCATCTTTAAACTGATTTTCTCTATTTTCTGATTCTTTGATTTTGCCTTCTTTTGCAAAGCAAAAGATTCATATAAAATAAGCAGATCATGCAGTTTACGATTACACATTGGGGATGTACTCCGTCGGGAGATTCCATCTATCTGTTCCGGTTAACCAATGCTACCGGAGCCTCCATCGAGCTTACAAACTTGGGAGCCGCCTGGGTTTCGGCCAATATGCCGAACAGATACGACGTCTTTGAAAACATTCTGCTGGGATATGACAAAGTAGAAGGATATCTCAAAGACACCTATTATATGGGAGCCACTGTCGGCCGGTTCGCCAACCGCATTCATCAGGCATCCTTTTCTATCGAAGACACTACCTATCTGCTGGAAAAAAACGACGGAGAGAACACCAATCACGGTGGACTATCCGGCTTTCACAAGAAGATATGGCAATGGAAGCAGACAGATTCCGGCATCCGTTTCCTTCTCCACTCTCCGGACATGGAAGGAGGATATCCGGGGAATGTACAGGCGGAAGTGGAATATCAATTCACAGAAACCAACGAACTGACAATCAGCTATCGCGGAACCACAGACCGCCCTACTTATCTGAATCTGACCAATCATGCCTACTTCAACCTGTCCGGCGATAAACGAAAAATAACGGAACATGAGCTCATGATACCTGCTGCACGAATATTAGAGACAACCTCACAATTTATTCCTACCGGACAGACACAGGACGTCAAAGACAGTCCGTTTGATTTCAGCACCAGTCGCAGCATCGGAGCACATCTTTACGACGATAACGAGCAGTTGCACTGGAATAAGGGATACAATCATTGCTATATCCTGAAAGAAGAGTCGTCCGACACGTTATTGACAGCCGCCGTATTATCCGACCCTTTCTCCGGCAGAAAGCTGACTGTCAGGACTGACTTACCCGGTGTTTTATTATATACCGCCGGCTATCTCGATCCCACGCCGGATATCGGTATATGTCTGGAGACACAATACTTTCCGGATACCCCTTCGCATCCACATTTTCCGTCCTGCCTGCTCATGCCGGGGGAAAAGTATTACCACAGAACTATTTATACATTCGAAAAATGATTTCTTGAGTATTCTACATATTGTTCCCGCTTAGCTTCATATAAACAGCTATATTTTTTTACTGGCTATATCTTTTTTATTCATATATTTGTTTTACATTTGTAGTAAATAATAAAAGCAATAGTATGAAAACGTCCATTGTAACTCTTTTAATCACATTTTGTTTTTATCTGTCAGTTTATGCACAAGCACCTCAGGATAAAGCCACAGAACTAAAAGAACAGGCTTTGAGCAGCCTGAAGCAGAAAGATTACATCAAAGCCCGTTATCTGTTTAAGAAAGCGTATGAAGCATTTGCCGTGCGAGAGAACTATCCACAAGCTATAGAATGTGGTATTCAAGCCAATGCTCTATATGTCAGAGAAAACTTCTACAAAGAAGGTTTCGAATTATGCCGTAATATGGAACAACTCATCTGGACAGGCGAACAGAAGCAAAACAAAGTCTTTTATGACTTACGCTTTCCTATCAGCAAGGAACGGTTGCAGATGTACATTTCACTGAAGAATCCCGCACAGGCAAAGAACCAGCTGGACAAATTGGAAGAGATGGCCAGTCTCGCCAAAAATGACTCTTTAATGAAAGTACTGCTCTATACGAAAGCCAACTATTACTATACTTTCAATCAGAATACGCAAGGAGACGCCTGTTTCCGCAAACTCATCAGCCAATACAAGGAAAAGAAGGACTACGATAAAGTGAGTGACTGCTACAAGACTCTTATCGGCATCGCCCGCAAAGCCAACAATGCTCCGTTGATGGAACGCACGTACGAAAACTATATTGTATGGACAGACTCGGTAAAAGCCCTGACTGCCCAGGATGAGCTGAATGTCCTGAAACGAAAATATGACGAAAGCCTGCAGACCATACAGGACAAAGACAGTACACTATCCGCCAAGCAATACATCATCATAGGACTTTGTACGCTTGTAGCTATCCTTGTAGCCGCAATCATTGTACTTGCCATCTTACTGCTGAAATTTATCACCGGCAACCGCAAACTCAAAAAGAGCGTGGTCATAGCCAACGAGCACAACGAACTGAAAACAAAGTTCATCCGAAACATATCCTCACAAATGGAACCGACTCTGAACACTTTAGGGACTTCCGCCAAAGAGCTCTCCGCCCAAGCTCCAAGGTGCGCAGAGCAGATGCAGGCACAAGTAGCAGCCCTGAAGCAATTCAGCGACAATATTCAAGAGCTTTCCTCCCTGGAGAACTCACTGACCGAACCTTATGAAATGGGAGAAGTCAATGCGGGTACTTTCTGCGAAAGCGTCATGGAGAAGGCGAAAGAATTTATGAAGCCGGACGTCACCCCTTCTGTAAATGCCCCCAAACTCCAAGTAAAAACGAATAAAGAACAGCTGGAACGTATCCTGCTCTACTTGCTGAAAAATGCCGCTTTCTATACGGAGCAAGGACGTATCAGCCTCGACTTCAAGAAACGGGGGGCACACACCCATCAGTTCATCATAACCGATACGGGGACAGGTATCCCGGCAGAGCAACAGGAAAATCTCTTTAAACCCTTCACCCAGGTCAAAGACCTGACTACAGGTGATGGCTTGGGATTACCTATCTGCTCACTCATCGCCACCAAAATGAATGGCAGTCTGACATTGGACACAAGCTACACCAAGGGATGCCGGTTTATACTGGAACTTCACGCATAAATAACGTAAGGTATTCAAGAGCTTTGTATAGTTAGATTACTTACAATCCTTGTCAACTATAATGATCGTAATTAGCTATAATCGGAGAACGCACATTCTAACTATACAAAAATAGCAACAGAGTACTGCATAAACGGCAACCAGGTTTATAATAAATACTGTGATCGTTTATTATAAATGTCACCCTCGTTTATTATAAACTTTAAAATAGGAATTTGTAGAATCAGGATTGAATTTATAATACAAAAAAGGCTGCAAACCTCATAAAGTTCGCAGCCTTTTCCTATATCAGAGCATCCTATCCTCTGCTATACGTCAGAGAGATAAGTACTATTTGTTACTATATTATACCACCGCAGCCGATGATTCCACACTAATTTTCTCATTTTATTTATCGTTCTTATATTATTCAGTTCAGGTTTGGAACTACAAATATACAACAATAAAAGGCGTTTGTCAAGTGTTTAACGGATTTCCGTCGGTCCTGTCATTCAGCAACTACTTCTATAACTCTGCTGTTCAGACGCTGACCTGTAAATATATTCAGTCCTACCGTCATCAGATATTCACCAGAGAATAACTCACCGTTTCCTTGAAGAAAAGAATTAGCGCCCGGCATCAGATTAATTTCCTTCACCCGATATTGGCGGTCGGCGTCCAGTCCTTGCAGACGGACAGGCAACAGTTTCTCGCCATAACGGGGGTAAATATCGAATGCAAAAACAACAGCTCCCTTCTTATCTTTCCCCACATATTGGGTGGAAGTATGGTTGCCGCTATAAGGAGATACCAGCCGATACATGTCTCCTTCGAGCACCACCGGTTTAAGATGATTGTAGTTGGTAACCGCATCACGGCAGAACTTCTTCTCATTATCATTGAGGTCCGACAATTTGATATCAAAACCAAGTTTGCCCATCATTGCTACGTCTGTACGGAATTTGATACTTGCATCATGATTCCACGTAGTGACATGTGCACAAAGAGTTTTTGCCGGGAAAAGCTGAGAGTATCCCCATTGGATAAACAGACGTTCGATAGGGTCCGTGTTATCACTCGGCCAAAACTCGGTGAAGTATCTGAGCGCTTCATAGTCGATACGCCCGCTACCGCCCGAACAAAGCATCATCGGCAGATCAGGGTACTTCGTTTTAATACGTTCCAGTACATTATACAGACCGCGAACATAGTCGATGTACAAGTGCGACTGTTTCTCCTTCAGATAAGAAGAGTAGATATTAGTGATCGGGCTATTGCAATCCCATTTGAAGAAAGCGATACCGGGATATTTAGTCATCAAATTATCCACTACTCCAAAGACGAAGTCCTGCACTTTCGGATTGCTCAGGTCAAGTACCAACTGATTACGGAAGTAATATTCATCCCGATTGGGAAGATGGATGACCCAGTCTTTATGTTTCTCGTAAAGCTCACTCTTCGGATTCACCATTTCCGGTTCTATCCACAGACCGAACTTGATGCCCTTCTTAGTGGCTTCTTCGACCAGACGCCCGATACCGTTGGGCAGTTTATCTGCCGTTTCGTCCCAGTCTCCCAAGCCTTGATGATCGCTGCTGCGCGGATATTTATTGGCAAACCAGCCGTCGTCCAGCAAGAACATATCCACTCCGAGACCTGCGGCATCGCCAATCAGTCCTATCAGTTTCTCCTCATTAAAATCGAAATAAGTCGCTTCCCAGTTATTTAACAGGGTCATACGGGTTTCATCTCCGTCCTTCAACTGATAACGGCGTGCCCAATCGTGAAAATTACGGCTGGCTTTGCCCTTACCATTTGCACTATAGGTAAAATAGAAATCGGGAGTACGGAACACGACACCTGCCGGAAGGTAATATTCAGAGGCATAAGGGTTGATACCCGAAATGATACGCAATTCGTTCTTGTTGTCCACTTCGAAAGTAAAGCGGAAATTGCCGGTCCATCCCAATGTACCTACCAGCACTTCACCACAATTCTCCGTAGCCAACCGGTCCAGAGAAAGCTGGAAGAACGGAGGGGTAAACATATTGGCACGGGCGCCCAGTTTGGTATCGAGTACTTTTTTACCAAACTCCAACGGCTGGTCGGAAATATTGGCTTCGTGTGCCCAGTCACCCGCAAATTCTGTCAGATAATACTTCGCACGGTTCAGATGAAGCATACTAGAGGCATATTGGTGAAGCACTACGGGCTTCTTCTCCTTATGGCTAATTTCCGTATAGGTTTTAATGATATCCTCGGCAGGATAAGTGACGTAATGCAGCTTTACCGTAACCGGATATTTATCATCTCCCAGAGTGATAATGGTTTCGTTAACTCCTTGCGACACCGCTTTCGTCTCATGAGAGACATACTTCAACAGAAGTGACGGATTGCCGTCATTGTGAAGGATATGAATGGCAGGTTCAAAGTAGTCCTCCATACCGTGGGTGATATAGGCTTCCGTCCCTTGCGGAAGATGGGAAATATCGGCCTCATGGCTCAGCTTTTTGCCCAGATAACTCTGGTATAACCGCCCGTTGTCGGCTACGCGGAAGATCAGACTACTGTTATCCGTATGAATCTGAATGACAGGCTTGTCCGCCGCGTTCAGAAGACAGGTGATACAAAGGAAACAGATTAAAAAAAGGATTCTCACTTTCATGATATACATTTAATAAGGTTTATAAATCAAGTCGTTAAAGTTGTAGATGGCTGAATCAATTAAAGTTGTGAACGAACTGAATCAGTTAAAATCGTAAGTGAACCAGTTGAAGAAAGCATTTCCTCCGTCACGAAGCGTGTTGTATGAGTACAGACCGACACGGGCACCTTTCCAGTCACCGAATCTCAGCGAATAAGCTTCTCCACAAGGAGTAAAGTTCTTATTGTCCGTGCTATAGTACAACTGATGCTGGTTGGTACGTGCATTCATCGTAGCCCGAAGGTAAACCTTCTTACCGCTTACCGGCTTTACTTTCTCCACATTACCATTATTTTCCAGATACAGATAGTTCTTGCCATTCTCTTTGAGTACTCCAATGCCATTGAACAAATTGCCTATACAGAATAGTCCGGCACGTTGTCCCTCGGCCCAAGAACTCATATCCATTTCTGTCGTAACCGTCCCCTCGTATCCGATACACTTCTGTGTCAGCATATTGCGTGATGCCCGAAGATGATCCGCTTTCAGAGCTTTCAACAGTAACCATCCTTTTCGTTCCGTCAGATTCCAGTCGGTGTCAGAAGGATTATGGTTGAACTGCCACTGCAAGTTCAGCTCGGGCGAATCAAAAGAATCGCCTCCCTGCGGGAAGCTTACAGGCACTTTCTTTCCGGTATTCGGCTTTGTCCAGACTTTTACCGGTTCGCCTATGCCGTTCATATCGATGTCCACCCCAATCACGGGCCATCCGTCTTTCCAATGTGCAGGTTGCAGATGCACGACTCTTCCCAGCGGTTCCGTCAACTGGAAATGATAGAACCACCATTCACCTTCGGGAGTATCTACCAGTGCACCTTGATGAGGTCCGTTGACATTGGTAGAACCTTTTTCCAGTACCACTTTCTTCTCGTAAGGACCGTAGACGTTTTTCGAACGCAGAATTGTCTGCCATCCCTCACCTACTCCGCCTTCGGGAATACTGATATAGTAATATCCGTCCCGCTTGTGAAACTTGGTACCTTCTGCCACCGGACCGGTATAGATCACGTGTCCGTCATCTTCCAAGGTCCTCCCGTCGGCACTCATCTTATGCAAGATGATAGGTCCGGCTCCCAACTGGCTCCGTCCCAGATAAGCCTGACCATTGTCATCCCATATCGGGCAAGGGTCTTCCCATCCGCCAATCCGTTTCACACAATGCAAAGGTGACCAAGGGCCGTGAGGATCGGTAGCCGTACTCATCATCAGCCCTTCACGGGGAGTACAGAAGTAAATCCAGAACTTCCCGTCATGATGACGGATAGAGGGGGCCCATGAGCCTCCTCCATAATTTCCGTTCGTATCCCAGTCCGGAAAGTCCAGGCGTCGGTACACCTGACTGATAATCTTCCAGTTAATCATATCATCGGATTCCAGCACCGGCATGCCCATATAATGAAAGTCCGAGTTTACCATATAATACTTATCGCCTACCCTGATGACATCCGGATCGGAATAGTCCGCATTCAATATCGGATTGATATACGTGCCGTTTCCCTGATCTCCCCATGTCACATTCTTTGTTTGTGCACCCGCTATCTGACAAATCAGAAGCGCTATCCATACGCAAAGGATTTTTGTATTCATAATCATTGTTTTAAGTATATACTCAAGCTTCATCTTCTACATGCCGAACGAAAGACCAGAAACAACATGCCTATACTGATCAGCCAGCCAACCAGTATCACGATGAAAGATTTCACCGTAATACCGCCATAGAAATGATTAATGACCAGCTGAATCGGCAGTATAAACAACCCTATCGTCAGAAACAGACCTCTTCGTTTTTTGTCGTTCGGTGTCATTTTCCCTTCACAGTTATCACCTTCGTGAAGTGGATATTGTCAGCGGCACTTCCTATCTGAATCTCAAACTCTCCCGGTTCCACCACTTCCTGCATACGGGCATTCCAAAGTGCCAGCTCCGAGATGGGAAGTTTCAGCGTGAAAGTGTTTGTTGCGCCGGTTTTGATCAGGTCTTTCCTGAATGCTTTCAGCTGGCGGATAGGAGTAGCTACGGAACTGAAACGGTCGCGTACATACAGTTGCACCACCTCTTTGCCATCCATCTTGCCGGTGTTTTTCACTTTTACCGTTACCGTCAGTTGATCCTTGTCTGTCAATACAGAATCACTCAACGCACAATCCACATATTCAAAAGTAGTGTAACTCTGTCCGCTGCCAAAGCTCCATAACGGGTCGGGGGCGTCAAAGATATAATGTCCTTTCGGTTCTTCGGGACTGCCCGGCTGGTCGAACGGTTCATTACGGTCTGTGATAAAATGATTGTAGAAGCAAGGAGTATTGCCTGTGCTACGCGGGAAAGATACATTCAGGCGTCCCGACGGATTGACCTTCCCTACGAGGATATCCGCCAACGAACGTCCCTGCTGTTCGCCGCCGTACCATTGTACCAACAGTGCGTCGGCATTCTCTTTTACCCAAGGCATAGCCAATGGTTTGCCGGCTATCAATACAACAACCATCGGTTTTCCGGTTTTCTTGATTTCCTGCAACAGTTCTTCCTGTACTCCGGGAAGTTCCAGCGAAGAGAGGTCGAATCCTTCTCCGGTAGTGGAATATTTCGGACTTCTACCCAGATAGGTACTGCGTGTTCCGACGGCAACAATTGCCAGATCACTGCCGCGAACGGCTTCCACCGCTTCCGCTATCTTATCCTTTTTACTACTCCACCAGTCACATCCTTCGGCATGGCGAACCGTTACTTTATTTCCTAATACCTCCTTTAATCCCTGAAGCAAAGTGACACCTTCTTTGGTATCTCTGGTAGTCCAGGCATAATCTCCGTATATCGTCTGATTGCTGTTCGGACCTACTACGGCTATTGACTTATACTTAGCCAAATCCAAAGGAAGAATTTGATTCTTATTTTCAAGCAGAATAGCGCTCTCGTCAGCTATTTCCTTAGCCAAAGCTACTTTCTCCGCACTGCGGACAACTTTACTCACTGCCTTCGGATCGCCATAAGGCGCATCAAACAGCCCTAACTGAAACTTAACCGTCAGGATACGGCGAACGGCAAGGTCAATGTATTTTATATCCAGACGGCCTTCCTGTACCATCCGTTCGAAGTTATCATAAGCAGAGTCGATGTTCAAGTCTACCCCGGCTTCCAATGCCAGGCGTCCGGCCTCATCGGTTTCGGGCGTGATAGCATGAAAGGTTTTAAGGCGGTCCACCGATCCCCAGTCGGAATAAACATACCCCTTGAAACCGAGTTCACCACGAAGAATATCTGTCATGTAATAAGGAGAACCTGTGATGGCTACTCCATCATAAGCACTATAACAAGTCATCAATGCCAACGGATTCGTCTCCTTGATGACACGACGGAACGGATAGAGATACAAACTTCTCAGTTCCCGTTCACCACCGCTGACCTGCGCACAGTTCAATCCGCCGGAGGGAGTGCCGTGTGCAACAAAATGCTTCGGCATACAGGTGATGCGGTTTTTCTGATATCCATTGATAAAGGCGATACCCATTTCGGAAATAAGGTAAGGGTCTTCACCAAAGGTCTCTTCTACACGTCCCCAGCGAAGTTCACGGGCAATGTCCAGTACAGGAGAGAGAATCTGATGGATACCAATTACTTTGGCTTCCTCTCCCGCAGCTTCGGTCATGCGCTGGATCAGAGCAGGATTGAAGGTACTCCCCTGCGCCAAAGCGTGCGGAAACAGCGTACAATTATTTTGCAGGATTCCCTGAATGCCTTCGGCAGAAGTTATAATGGGGATTCCGAGCCTTGTTTTCGTCAGCATGTACTGTTGCAGTTCTTTGTACATGGCAGCACATTCGGCGGCAGTCGTACCCATTTCGTGGGTACAGCCATAACTCTCACCGTTGAATATACGGTCTATCTCGTCCAGACGACCTGCGCCCCGGTTCTGCAATTGCAGAACCTTTTCACGCAGTGTCATCCGTCCCATCAGGTCGTCTACACGCTTCTCGATGGAAAGTGATTTATTCTTATAAGGTGGTACCTCCGTCTTTCCGACAGCCTGTCCCGAAAGGGTAAGCAGGCATAAAGTTAGAGCACAAGTTATATTTCTCAGTGTCATAGCAAGTTAGTTATTATAAGGTGTAACCAGTAATTTGTAAGAACCGCCTTTCAACAAAGACTTGTCAAAGTTAATAGTAATCTCTTTATTTTCACCCGGCATCAGCGTAAAATAATTATCATTCATGATAGCCGGAAGAATACGTTCACCGTCAACTGTGCGTACAGCCTGTACATGTACGGCAAAAGCTACACTCTTGGCAGACTTAGGCAGTCCGATTGTTGCACGGATTTCCGCTTTCTCTCCCTTCTGTTCCATTTTGGAAGAAACTTTCAGTTCGGCCTTCGGAAGTTGGTTCAGAGCAGTGAAGTCTCTGCGGTCATTTCCTCTCCAGTAGTTATTTTCCGAAATCAGCTTACCGTTCTTATCCGTCAGTTTCAGACGGATGAAATGTACATCGCTCAAACCTTCGCTCTTACCGGTTCCTCCCAGCACATCGAAGCTCCACAGCGAATATCCGTACCACCAGCCTCTCTTGAACCCGAACATACGTACATAACGTGCATCCTTTTCGGGGAAAGTGATCAGTTCCACACCACCGATTCCATTTTTCGTGCTGTAAGCCTCTTCCCACTGCTGAGCGTCATTCGATACCTGAATCTTGTATTCCTTTCCATAAGATGCTTCCCAGTCAAGACGGACACCGCCAACGGGCTGTACCTTGCCCAAATCAACATATATCCACTCGTTATCACGGTAGGCACTTGACCAGCGGGTATCTTTCTTTCCATCCACAGCCATTGACGGGTCGCCTTCGGAAGTAGAGGAAACAACTACTTTCTGATTCAATCCCAGGTTCGGTCTTTCCTTATTAAAGTCGATGGTAAAACACTCCAGCGTACTATTGGACGCTGAATGAACAACAGAGGATTTGCTATAAGCCGGAACCGCTTTTCCGTCCATATTGTAGACTGTCACTTCCGCTTTCAAATCCTGATAGTTTTCTGCGGTAGTATTGGCCACCTTCACTGCGTCCGTCACCGGATTCCAGAGGATATGCAACGGTTCGCACGCGGACTTCGTTCCCCAGTAAGCGCCTGTAAGATCATAATAGTAGTCATAAGTCTGCCATACCATAGAGGGGTAAGCCGATTGTCCCATCCAGGTCATGATACCGGAAGCGTCGTCCCACATACGGTCCAGCCAGCCTTCATACATAGCTTTGTTCGATTCGATATTGATAAGCTGCGCTTTACGGCAATAGTCCTCGATTCCAGAAGGGGCGCCAAAACCTTTGGCAAGAGAAGCGTCATATCTGTCCGGTGCAGCATTGAAAGCAGACTGACCGAAGTAGTGCAAATCCCACATCTTATTACGGGGCCACCAATCCTTCTCCGGCATAAACTTCTTGAAACTTTCGAAAGTAGGAACTACAGCCGTACCTATTTCCGTACGGAATCCCCAGCCACGCTCCGGATCACCTTCCAGTCCGTCAGGATATTCAGTGAAATAGAATCGAGGGTCGAATGCTCCCCAAGGACCGCTACCTGTCAGGTTGCCGGCATGTGAGTTCGGTTGGAAATAGCGGTCGCCACCATCAAAGGTTTTGATATTCTCTGCCATCCAGCCTTCCAGCGGGGGCTGCGGGTTCGACTCATTATCACCACACCATACGGCCAGAGACGGATGATTACGGACACGCTTGATTTTCTCTATCATATTGTTATTGAATGCATTCAAGTCGTAAGGAAGATTGGGATTAGAGTTAATCCAGAAGTCATCCCATACCATCAGACCATATTTATCACACATTTCGTAAAACTCGTCATCGGTAGTAGAGCCAAGCCAGTTACGAATCATGTTGAAATTCATTTCGTGATGGAAACGCAGCTTGGTGTCATACTCTTCACCACGGCATCTCAGCATATATTCCGACATTCCCCAGTTAGCTCCTTTCACAAATACAGGTACACCGTTGATGTGCAGATGCAGGGTGTTGTTGTTTGTGTCATAGCTATACTCCTTGATACCGAAGGTGACGTCTTTAGTTTCGGAGACTTTCCCGTCTACGGATACTTCCAGTTTACAGGTATACAGGTTGGGCTCACCATATCCGTTGGGCCACCACAGTTTCGGCGAGTTGATCACCAGTTGCGGATAATACCGTTTGTCGAACTTCACTTCCGAAGTCGCACCCGGATTAATGTCTACTTCTTTGGTGAACTTCACATCACCGGGGGTGATCGTACCGTTCACCACAACTTTAGATGGTTTGTCAGAACTGTTTTTCACTTCCAGCGCCACCGACAGATCGGCGCGTGTGCGGCTGGGTAATGGTAGGTCTGTACGAATCCAAGGATCGATGATCGTTGCCGTACCGGTGTTGCTGAGATAAACCTTATCCGTGATACCCATATTCAGACCCGGTACATAAGGCATCCAGTCCCAGCCACCACTCGACAAGTAAGTAGGACTGCCGTAGTTTGCCAACGGTGTTTGCGGCATGTGGACCAATACTGCCAGTACGTTCGGCTGATCTTTCTTCACCATTTCCGTGATATTGAAACGTCCTCTGTGCATAAATCCATCGAGTATCCCCAGCAAGTGTCCGTTCAGATAGATTTCCGCTTTACGGTTCACTCCGTTAAAGTTGAGCCATGTCAGCGCTTTATCAAAGTCGGCAGGCACTTTAAACTCTGTACGATACCAAAAACTGCGGTCATACTTTGCACGGTCTACGTTGTGAATATTATCCCCAAAGTTAGGGTCCTTTTCCAGTCCTGCCGTTACGTAAGAAGTAAAAGCAGTGCCCGGTACAACAGCGTCCACCCATGATGATGTGTCATAACCTGCGTTCAGCAGAGCCGGAACATTCGTTCCGACTTCCGCCTCCGGCTTTAACTTCCAGGAAACAATCGATTCACCACTATGCAGATAAACGGGGCCTGCTTGCAAAGAAGACACCAACAATGAACCAACCATTGCAAGTCCGATACCCAGCGATTTACCTTTTTTCGTTATAAACTTCATACACATTATTGATTATAGTATTATTATTTATTTTCTTATCGTAATTATGTCGTTTGCAGCGCATATATATCCTGGTTGTTGGATCTATATGTCCAACTCGTAGCGTATATATGTCCTGCGCGTTGGATCTATATGCCCTGCATGCAGGGCATATATGGTGTATATCCACTATTCCAAGCACTTATAAGAACCGAATTATTCGGCTATATCCGCTATATTCATCAGCTTGATATAGAGCACTTTCATCCAGGTAGACGATCCGAAGGTGACTACCCAGCCTACCGAAACGGTAGCAGGTTCCGCCAAAGAGAAGGTCAGGGTATGCTTTCCGCCCATATTGGAGTCACCGTACTGGCTATATCCCAATGCTTCTTCTTTCAATCGGTCAATGTCCGGCAATACGCTGCCGCGGCTGGCTGCCAGATATCCGTTCATTCCGTTACTACCCCCTTCGAGTTCACACTCCAATTGATAATTTCCGGCCGGCAACTCAAAACTTTGATAAACCTTACCATTCGTGATTCCTTCTCCATCCCAGTCTTTCGATTCTAGATGGATGGAATAATTGCCCCAGTCTTCGGACCAACCGCCTTTTCCATTACTCTGATTCAGGATATTAGGAGTGAAGTCCCAGTCAACGAGTATTCCCCATTTATTATCCGCATTCTTATCTCTTCCTTCAAACGGACGTTTGTAGTTCTTCAGATACAAGTCGGTAATGTCTTCACTGACTCCGTAAGAGACAACTGCCGTTTTAAAGGTATCAATCGACATTTCATCCGGCAGGAAGTAAGTCTGCACATCAAACTTGGTCATACTCTTGTAATCCTTCAGGACGGTTTCTTCTTCGCTGTTTTCGATCTTCAGTTCCTGTACTTTTCCCGAGTTATCGGTGTAATGCACCATCGTATAAAGAGCTGTCGGTTCCGCTGGCGACCAGTCGATCGTTACATCATCTTCTATCTTTTCTACCTTCTTCACCAAGCGGTTGACCAGTCCGTCTTTGTAGGAGTCACCATAGGACGTTCCGGTAAGGTTGAAAGGAACCGAAGGATGCAATCCGTCTTTATCATAGGTATGCATTTCGAAATTATAGGTCCCTTCTTCCAGAGGAATCGGTATAATCAGCACATTATCATTTCCTTCTCTCCGGATATCCTGTTCCAGAGAGTCCTGTTTCAAGTTCCAATATATCTTTATCTTGGCTATTTTAGGGTCGGATGCCAGTACTCCGCGGAAGACCACCCGGTTGTAACCGGAATACATGGCGATAGAATCAGGAATACCCGTATAAAGAATTTCCTTTCCATCCGTATATTTCAGATATTCGTCCATCTTTGTGCAAGATGTAATCCCCAACAGCATCAGTAGTGACATCAGATAGGGCGTATGTTTGATAAATTGTTTCATATTCTTTCTGCTTTAATCAGTCGGTTAACACTCATTGAATTATTCTTCGTTATCATTCCCCCAGAAGGTTAGTTCCGTGAAACAGATGTTGTAATTGTTAGACCAATTCTTCAGACATTTGATACGGATATAGCGTACACGCGGCATATCCAGAGGAACATTTGCCTGATCTCCTATTTTCGCAGCTTCGATATCATCTTCCGTCAAGATACCGATAGGCGAACCGGAAGGCTTCACATTCTCCATATCCAATAGTTTCACCCACTGATCCCAGCTACCGTCGGGGTTAGGTTCCGTAGCGCATCCCCATACTTCGTAGCGTCTCGGGCTCATGTCGTTATAGAAGTGCTTCTCGTCTTGAATAGCCCACAGTGCAAAGCGGCTCAGTTTAGCCAGTACGCCAAGGTCGAAAGTAAATACTGCCGGACCGTCTTTCGTGCCTGTTCCGGTGTGAAGTCCTACGCCACCACTGTCACCATCTTTGGAGATTCTTCCGTTCCATACATATTCCATCTTTCCGTCATACGAGTCTACGCGGGAATCGTTCTGCAAATACATTTCCCTGAACTTCGTCTTATCCAGTTCTCTTTCGTAGATCGGAGTCAGCTCGGTGAACAGCGTGTCTGTCTCATTCCCATATTTATCCTGCAGGAAGATGCCGAAACGACGGGGAACTGCATCATACCCTCTGACGGAATAAACGATCTCTTCACGTGCCGAGTAGAATGTTTCGGCCAGCACCATATCGCCTAACTCATCGGGAGTACAGACGTAGATAGCAAGATCGGACTTGAACTTATTGTCCATCTCGAAGGTCATGCCGCCAAAGTCAGAAACCACCGATAGCGACTCGTAGCAGGACAGGATAGGAGGAGTCAGCGGAGCGACTTCCACTATCTGAGGCTGAGAACGGTTCTCGCTACGGTCTACAGTGTACAGTTCTACTTTATAAGTATCCGTATCGCCAAAACCTTCTACCGTAACAGAGTTCGTGTAAAACGAGGAACGAAACTCCATTACTTTTCCTGTTTTATTAGTATACTTGGCCAACACATACAGCAAATCCGGATCGGAAGGAAGTGTATAAGTGAATTTCACAGCTCCCGGAAGGCTTTCTGTTTTTACGTCCTGAACAGTGCCAGGAGCGTCTTTGTCGTTTTCAATGGGCTTTACCATATCTTCTGCGCAACTACCGAAAACGAAAAGCAAGCCGCAAGCCCATATTGTAAATTTACGTGATATCATATTCTGCTGATTTTAAAATGAGACATACATTACCATCCGGGGTTCTGAACCAATTTCGGGTTGACTACCAGGTCATTCTGATGAATCGGCCAGAAATAATCACGCGGAGCGATAAACTTTAATGTATACAGGGTTCTCTGCGAATAGTACTCTGCGGGAGTTTCACCTTCAAAGTTCCATCCGTGGATCTTCTCGTTCAATACCTTATTGGCTGTCTTCCATCGACGGAGATCCCAGAAACGGCTGCCTTCGAACATCAGTTCGATAGCACGCTCACGCTGGATAATCTCACGAAGTCCTTCCTGTGTCTTGTATCTGTTGGGATACTTGGAGTAAGTGTCCCATGATTCCTTGATTCCTTTCAGACCGGCACGTGCTCTGATCTGATCCAGGTAGCTGATAGCCAGTTCACGGTTGTTGGCGTCGTCTTTCTCGTTCAGCGCTTCGGCATAGAGTAAGTATAAGTCAGTAAGGCGCATTTCCGGCCAAGGGAATCTTTCGGTCGTATAGCCACTCTGGGTAACTTCATAAGTGACACTGACCAGTTTTTTGGTCCAGTATCCGGTGGTTGTATAGCTGTTGGTTCCCAGTTTTCCCTGTGCTTGTCCGGCGCGGTTCTTCGCTGTCCAGATGTCTTTTTCACTGTCTGATGGACAGTTATACTGATACCAGGTGCAACCGTCAAAACCGATATTGGCATAGAAGCGAGGTTCTCTGTCAAAGTTCATCTGTATTGTTTCATAATAAGATGCCAGTTCGTATGGTTGCTCGTTGGTGTGCATCTTTACTTTGAAACGGTCGGCATAATTCCATGTTTTATCTTCGTCCATTGGGACACCGTTCTTTGTGTAGTACAGATTCGTAGCTTCCATTGTAGGGTTCAGCATTTCCTGTCCTCCCCACATATTGTTGGGGTAAGCTCCGACACGGGTCATACAAAGACTCTGCAAGTGTGCGTCCGAACGTGAAGAAAGTCCCCAGATCAGTTCTGTATTCCACTTTTCCGTTACGCTGTTGCGGATGCTAAGCTGGCATTTGGTTTCATCCGACAGGATCAGGTTGCTTTTATAGGAGTATAATTCTAATCCTAATTCCGGGTCCTGACTGGCTTCAATGGCGGCTTCGCATGCGGCAATGGCGGCGTCCCATTTAGTCGGGTCTTCGGTGGAGTTAAACAAATGTTCTCCATCCTTATCCACATAGTTTGCATAATCCTTATTGCCATTGAACAACGGACTGGCAGCTGTTACCAGCAGTCTGGCTTTCAGAGTCAGGTTTGCGATCTGCGTCACACGACCCAACTCACTACCTTTGTTGGAAATCACTCTCGGAAGATCTTCCAGACATTCGTCCAGCAAATCTACAATGTACTGCACTACCTTATCTACCGGCTCACGTTTCTTTCTCACTTCTTCCGGAGTAGCCGAAATCGGGAGATTGTCATCAGCAATCACGATAGGACCGTACATTCTGAACAGACAGAAATGATAATATGCTTTCAGGAATTTCACTTCGGCAAGCCATCTCTTCCGCATGGAAGGAGTCAAATCTCCTACTTTGCTCATGTCTGATACGTTCTCCAGAAAGATGTTGCAATCACGGATGCCACGATAATATACATACCACATGTTACATAAAGGGTCATTGACATTCTGACGTCCCAGTGCAATCTTCCAAGGGGCAAAGTCGTTGTACGGAGTAAGAGGGTAATAACTCCAGAGTTCGTCCGCACCCATCAGAGCGACATTATTGTATGGGCTGTCATTGCCCGGAATGTATGAGTAGCAAGTATTCAGATACTTTTCCGCCTCGTTGCGGTTTGTAAACGAGTTGTCAATCGTTCCTATCTTATCAGGCACTACATCCAGATAGCTGCAGGATTGTGTCAATGCCGTTCCTCCAATCAACAGAAGGAAGTATGTCAGGTTTCTGACCTTATTCTTCATTTGGTATATCATTCTATTTTTCATGCTTTCCTAGATTTTAGAAGTTAATTTGTACACCCAGATTGATGACTCTCTGAATAGGATATCCCAGTCCGGAACCTCCCATTTCGATGTCCCACAGTTTAAATCCGCTAAGGAGGAGCAGATTGTTTCCGCTGCAATAAACACGTGCGGATGATATATAGGCCTTCTTCGTCCAGCTTTCCGGCAGTGTGTAGCCTACTTCCAGCGTTTTCAACCGCAAGAATGCACCGTTACGCATAAACCAAGAGCTGGTTCTCACGTTATTTTCAATCACTGTCGTACTCAGACGGGGCCACATGGCATACAGGTTACGGTTACTTTCCGACCAGTGGTCGTTGGCATAAGCTTTCAATAAAGGAATGTCCTGATGATAAGGATCGTCATCCGTAGGATTGATGTGCTGGAACGGAGAAGTTGCCTTCGCATCTATCCAGAAGGAAGAACGTGCCGAACCTTGGAAGAAAGCCGAGATATCAAATCGCTGGTTACCGAATGAGAAACCGAATCCGTAGACAATTTCGGGTACTGTAGGATATCCCAGCGGAACCATGTCGGCATCGGTAATCTGTCCGTCACCATTCACATCCCGATATTTGATGTCACCGGCTCCATATTCGCCAAAGGTTTGTTTCGGGGAGTTCTGCACATCGTATTCATCAATAAAGAGACGTTCGGCGATAAGACCGTACCATTGGTTCAACGATTGACCGATATGGCTTCTGTATTTCTCGTTGTAGGCGGGTTCTTCATATTTCAGAAATTCGCTGTGCGCATAGGTAAAGTTACCGTGTGCCTGCAACCAATACCCATTGCGGAAGAACTTATTATAATCCACTGACAAGTCTACTCCGTTTGCTTTCGCTTCACCCACATTGGCACGTACTTTGGCAGCCAGCCCCATATCAGCCGGGATAGAAGCTCTGTCCATCAAAATGTTCGTACGATGCTCTGTAAAGTAATCCAGCTGAATATTCAAGGCATCAAACAAAGTAAGTTCCAAACCGTAGTTTGCTTTTTTCGCCCGTTCCCAAGTGATAAGGCGGTTATCGTAACGCTTCACCGTCACTCCCGGTTTTCCTTCGTCAAAGTTGGTTCCAAACCAATATCCCTTACCTGAATCATTCGGATCTACCTCGGAGAGATAGAAGAAACGGTCATTCTCGTCTCCAATCGCATCATTACCTACCAGACCGTAGGTTGCTTTCAGTTTCAATTTAGGGATCACCTTGTTCATCGGACGCCAGAATTTCTCATTAGAGATTACCCAAGCCAAGCCGGCTGCGGGGAAGAATCCCCAACGTTCGTTTTTATAGAAGCGCTCGGAACCGTTGTAACCGAAGTTCAGCTCTGCCATATAACGGCTGTCGTAACTATAAGTGAAACGACCGGACAAACCCTGATTACGGTAAGGCAGAGACTTCTGCAAAGAACCGCTGTTCGCATTGATCTTTTCGCGCTGCTGATATACCAGCAAGCCACTGACTTCGTGAATATCGAAACTACGATTATACTGCATAGCAGCTTCTATATAGGTGGTAGACTGTATATCTTTCCAGCCTTCGCTATATCCCAGATAGTCTGTCGGATTGGACTTCTCGTTCAGCAGACCGATATTATATTGATTCGTCTTTTTATCATACGAACTTACATTATAATAATAAGGATTGAACGAACGGTTAACGTCGAAATAAGAGTAGCGGGAAGTATTATACAATCCACGGATGTTCAGCCCTTTCGTGATAAAGGATAAGTCTTGCTTTAACTCAAACTGTGCATCCATTGTAGAACGGGAGTAGTCTTTATATCCTTTTGTCAGTTCGGCATAAGGATTGGTATAGTTCGCCTCCGTCTCACGGATAGCGTTACCATACAGCAAGTGCTTCGCCGTAGGCAGTGCATCCGACGGGTAATAGGCAGGAAACAATACAGGGTTGGAACGGACTATCTTCTTATACATCACATCTCCTCCGTCCAGAGGTCCGCGATAGTCGTCAAAAGTACCGGAAAGACGTACGACAGCTTCCGTCGTCTTTGTCAGATTAATATTAATGTTCGAACGCAACTGATAAGAACGAAGATTAATGTTATTATCGAAACCATTCATCGAATTGCTCTTCAGGTTTCCGTTATCTTTGGAAAAAGAAGCTGCAATATAGTATCTTGCCAGCTTACCACCACCGCTGACATTCATGTTAACACGCTGATTGGCGGTCATATCCTTTACTAAAAGTTTTCTCCAGTCATTGGCAGGATAGACATACGGATTTGTACCTTTGATCGTGTTGTCTATCTTCTCACGCGAATATGCCAGAGGAGCCAGCGGGTTTCTGGTTCTGACCGCTTCATTGGCAAGCTGCATAAAGGTGATCGGATCGGCCAGTTCCACATTCTTGGTATTGGAAGAGAATGAGTTCTCTACACGAATAGACACTTTAGTCGCTCCTTCCTTACCTTCCTTCGTGGCTACCTGAATAACACCATTGGCACCACGGGCACCGTATAATGCCGTAGCAGTAGCATCTTTCAGAATAGAGAATGCGGCAATATCGTCCGGTTGCAGACGTGCCAGCTCGGTAGTAGTTGTTTCGATACCGTCAATCAGAATCAACGGGTCTTTTTTGTATCCGAAGGTCGTGACACCTCTGATAAAGAAGTCTGCGTTATCTTTTCCCGGCTCTCCACTACGCTGATAGGCAATCACACCGGACATACGACCTGCAAGAGCAGTCGTCAGGTTACTGGACGGTACTTTCAGCTCTGCGGGTTTGATCGTCTCGATGGAGCTGATCATACTTTCTTTCTTTTGTGTACCGAAAGCTACCACCACGACTTCATCGAGAGCCTTACTGTCTTCTTCCAACACTACAGCCACCTTATTATTCTTAGGAACCCTTACATATTGAGTAATATACCCGATATAAGAAATCTGAAGTTCTTTCCCTACAGGGACTGAAAGAGAAAAGTTTCCATCAACATCGGTGATAGTACCATTGGAAGTACCCCTCACCACTACACTCGCACCGATAATCGGTTCTTCGGAACCTGCTGCCGTTACCTGTCCGGTAACTGTCTTATTCTGTGCCGACAGCTGGCAGCAGCAAAATAAAATCAAAGTCAAATAGATAAGCCTGATTTTTTCCATGTATCAGAATTTTAAGTTAGTATTAGAGTTCACTTTTAAGGATAAATCAATCCGTTCGCCGAAAGGGATTATCTCTCCTTATCCGGAACGGTGGCAAAAGTAGGAGTATATATATAGGTGGAATATTAAAAATTACTGCAAAAAATACCATTTTTGCAGCAGCAGACTACATCTGAAGCATATTTTCCGCAGATGTTTCATTTTTATGCATCATTTGTTATAGTGCACCCGGACGGTCACGAAGGCATGTCTATCTTTTCTTTGTCTGCCTGACTTTGTTTCTCGAAATCTTTAGGTGTCATGCCAAACTGTTTCAGGAAAAGCTTGCTGAAATAGGACGGTGAGTTGATACCTACCATAAAGCAGATATCTCCAATCAGGTATTTACCTTCATGAATCAGTTCGGCAGCCTTCCTCAACCGGATTAAACGGATGAAGTCTACAGGAGAAAGATTGGAAAGCATCTTTATTTTGCGCAGCAGACTGGAACGACTCATGCCCAGAATCTCGGCAAGATGCTCTACGTTCAGATTGGTATCTATGATATTTTCCTCGATGGTACGAATCACTTTATTCATAAACTCTTCATCCACCTTATTCATCTGCATCTTATTCGTCGGGAAGAACGGACGCTTGGAGAATGCTTCGCGTTCTTTCTGACGATTATACAGCAAGGATACGATCTGCGTTTTGAGGTAGTTGAAAGAGAACGGTTTCTCTACATAGGCTTCCGCACCTATCTTCAAGCCGTTGATCTTGCTGTCGATATCATTCTTGGCTGTCAGGAAGATGACGGGAATATGGCTCAGGTCCATATCCGACTTTATCTCTTTACACAACTCCCACCCGTTCATAACGGGCATCATGATATCGCTGATGACCAGATCAATCCGTCTGCTCCTCAACACTTCCAGTGCTTCCTGTCCATTTTTTGCCGTTTCCACCGTAAAAACCTCCAGCAGGCGTTCGGACATAAATTCCAGCATGGTCTCATTATCTTCTACCAGCAACAAAACGTAACTTTTCATTTCCGCCTCTACTGGCACCCCTTCACCCAGGGTATCTGTCTCGACCGTTATCTCTTCCAACTTGGGCAAAGACCGCAAGGTATTTTCGACCAGAGGAACAGAAAGAACGAAAGAATTATCTTCATGCTCCGAGTCCAAATATAGCTTGCCTCTATGAAGAGATGCCAACGAACGTGCCAACGGAAGTCCTATGCCGACACCAAATGAGGCGGAGTCTTTTTTCGCTGCCTGATAGAACGGTTCGAATATCTGCTGGCTAATCTCCGCCGGTATCTTATCACCGTCACTGGTCACCCGCACAAGGAATGCCTCCATCTCTCTCTGTAATTCCACGCAAATAGAATGACGGGCATATTTTAAAGCGTTATTCAAAAGGTTGCTCAGAATCTTAGTGATAGCCTCCTTATCAACGACCGCTTCTATGGATTCTTCCGGAATATGAAGAGTCAGTTCTTTGTTCTTCTTGGATATAGTAGGTTCAAAGCGTGCAACTGTTTCACGAAGCAGCGACGTAATATCCACACATTCCATCGTCATCTCAAATTTATGAGCGCCTATCTTCTGAAAATCAAGCAACTGCCCCGTCAGTGTCAGCAGGCGATTGGTGTTTTGCGTAATCACCGACAGATTCTTCTGAATCTTAGGGTCAGCAATTTCCATCTCCTGCAACGTCTCCAGCGGACCATTGATCAAAGTAAGCGGAGTACGCACTTCGTGGGCAATCTCCGTAAAGAAATTGACCTTAGACTCATACAGCTCTTTTTCTTTCTCTATCTCGAACAGTTTCTGACGCTCTTCCATTTCCTTTTCCTTCCGGTGCTTATACCAGAAGAACCAGGATACCACCACGCAGACAAGCCAGATAAAATAGAATACGTATGCCCAAGGGGAGAACCACCAGGGCGGTAGTATTTCAATAGACAAGGAACGTTCGACAAATTGCCCTCCATTATCGTTACTCGTTGCCTTTACTTGAAAGGTATATTGTCCCGGAGGCAATTTCGCATACGATATATTCTGATTGGTAGCGGCTTTAATCCAGTCCTTATCGATCGGAGCCATCCGATAGTAATATTGGTTAGCCTCAGCGGTAGAATAGCTGAGTAACGCCACGTCGAAACTAATATTCGACTCATCATAATTCAATACGATACGATCAGTATGCGTGATACATTCCTTCAAAGGTGAATCGGCAGTATGCACTGTCACCTCCTTATTATATATACTGAATTTGGAGATATAAATAGGCGGCACAAAATCATCCGTCTTCGCTTCTCTCGGGTCGAAAGCGACCAGTCCGTCTATGCCCCCAAAATAGAATTTGCCATTGCGCGCCTTCAAAGCCGATTTATAATTGAACTGATTCCCCAGCAGCCCGTCTTTTGTCGTAAAGACACGTATATCATTCTTGTCGGGATGAAAGCGCACGAGTCCGCGGTTCGTCCCAAACCATAGATTTCCTTCTTCATCTTCCAGAATCTTGTAGGCAACATCGTCGGGCAATCCTTCCTTTATTGAATAGGTGACAAAGTTATCCTTTTCTTCATTGTAATAGCAGATTCCGCCCCGGTCGGTAGAAAACCAGACACGTCCTTTACTGTCCTGCATAACGGAGCTGACTGAGTTTGAACTCAACCCATCGGGTTCATTTTCCTTGCTTTCATACTTTTTATAGGAGTCGGTCTGAGGCGAATATCTCCACACGCCACTTCCCATCGTGGCAATCCAGACAGAACCGTCTTTCGCTTCGCACAGATCGAAAATCCAGTTGTATCCGGTCTCCTTGACATTCACAAAATTAAATGAACCAGCCTCGGCAACATACAGTCCCCAGCCTGTTCCCAGCCATTTACGTCCTTTCCTGTCTATATGGAAAACATATACGCTGCCTTCTCCGATCTTCAGTTCCGACGGAGTATAATGCCTGACAGTGTATCCCGGAACCTGAATAACGTCAAGTCCGGCCTTGAACAGTCCGCAATATATCTGATCCTGAAAAGGGACTACTGCCAAAGTAACCAGATGATTTCCGGATTTATTATCCTTTACCTGCCTTATCACACCGTTCTCTACATTCAACACACTGATTCCCGCATCTTCCGTACCGATCCAGATATTGCCTTTCACATCTTCCGCCAGTTCACGGATACGTTTGGTATTCAGTGAATTTCCGGAACTTCCGGGTACGAACTTATCGAATTGCAGATTCCGGTTGGGTAAGTAGTTCACCCCGCCAAACAATGTCCCGATCCATATCCCTCCTTCACTATCCTGACACATCGAATAAATCATCTTATCCGACAGGCTGAACGAACGCATCAGGTCTTCCTTCAACGAAACGACTTCATTCTTCTTCTCATCAATGACGTACAGTCCATTGAAGGTTCCCAGCCAGATTTTACCTTTCATATAGGCTACCGTAGTATAGAACGTATTATCGGCTCCTGCTACTTTTATATCTTCCAAGACATGGGTTTTCGTATTATATTTTATCAATTCCCCTTCGTTGGCAGCCATTATCAGCCAATCGCCATACTCGCAGATAGAATTAATATTCTTCCCCACCAACGGACGTCCGTCCCTATCCTCCACTATCTGTTCAAACGAATCTTTCTGCGGATTATAACGACAGATTCCTAATCCCCAGAAGCCAATCCAGACTTCCCCATTTTCACGGACGCAAATACAATTGGGGGATTCCTGCTTAAATTGTCTCCTATTGCTGATTTCATAAAAATATAATTCGTTGTCTTTATAACGGAATATTCCCTGATCGGGGATAATAACCCATATATTACCCTGTGTATCGCCTACGATGGCCGACACCCAGTTATCCATTGTTTTACCCTCTTTTGTCTTTTGGTTTATATGGGTGAATACATCAGAAGCCGGATGATACAAATAGACACCCCTGTCCGTACCCACCCAAAGTGTGCGATTGGCATCCTCATACAAAGCAGAAATGTTATTATTGCCTTTCTTTAACTGATGATCTTCGCAGTTCATCCGCAGGATGGAAGTACCGTCAAAACGATTGAGACCATTCTTCGTCCCGAACCACATAAAACCGTAGCTATCCTGGATAATCGCTTTCACGTTACTCGACGAAAGCCCGTTATCTCCATTTATGTGAGTAAAATAATAACTAGAATTCTCTTCTCCGCTTACCTTTTGCAGAAATAAAGTAACCAATGCCAATAGAATATACAATGTGTTCCTCATGATCATATTTTATTTCGGTAACAAAGATAAGGTAAATACTCTTAAATAGATGGAAGGAAATTAAAACTTTTGCATTTAGAGGAATAACCGTCTGTCCGCTGCAAGAATCCAAACTGCTGAATATCAAAAATGATCACCGTCTTCACCTCCCTTAGAAAAAGAATAAAGCACAAACTTGGAGAAAGAAAGCCGTTGTTCTTTCATTTTACTTCATATCTGACAGATCACAGACGCCATACATGTTCACTATAATTACCAGCATTTTATTTCATTCCAATTATAGACTTCCAAGCATACGAAAATAATTACAGTTCAATGCATAAACGGCAACCGGGTTTATAATAAATACTGTGATCGTTTATTATAAACGTCCCCCTCGTTTATTATAAACTTTAAAATAGGAATTTGTAGAATCAGGATTGAATTTATAATACAAAAAAGGCTGCAAACCTCATAAAGTTCGCAGCCTTTTCCTATATCAGAGCATCCTATCCTCTGCTATACGTCAGAGAGATAAGTACTATTTGTTACTATATTATACCACCGCAGCCGATGATTCCACACTAATTTTCTCATTTTATTTATCGTTCTTATATTATTCAGTTCAGGTTTGGAACTACAAATATACAACAATAAAAGGCGTTTGTCAAGTGTTTAACGGACTAAGCCATGAGAAAGCACCTCTCCCCCACTGGAAAAAGATGCTTTCAAACAAGCAATAGCGACCATCTTCACAGATGACTATTTTTCGAGGCACTCCGTTACCGAAGTTATGCCCCATGAGATTTATAGATGCTTATGCATCTTTCAACTAATTACAAATTGTTTTATAAGTGTGTTTTTTATCTCATCTCATCCATATTTATGTAAAAGGGTTTATTTAATCACCGTTATCACTGCACGGCTTACTCTCGGATCATCATAGAACATATTGTCCACACCACCTTCATAAGTTATTTTCAGTTGCGATGCCGGTACTCCGAACTCATTGACCAGACAGTTGTAGACTGCTTCCGCACGAGCCTTGCTCAAAAACTGGTTAAACTCCTTAGTCCCTGTACCCTTATCGGCATAACCGATAATCGTATAGACAGCATTCTTGTTTTCCTTCATTATCTTAGCCTGAAATCCGATATTTACACGAGCTTCATTGCTAAGAGCATACCTTGATATCTGGAAAGTGACCAGATAAGGAGCAGAGAGGATATTCGTTTCTACCACTCTTTCCGTAACCTTATTGGAAGTTGCTACCAATTCGTCTTTCAGACGATTGTTCTCGTCATTCATCGCTTTCAGTTGTTCGCGCATCAGACGTAGTTCTTCATCACTAAAGGTAATGGTCTTGACAGTGCTGCGCCCCCATGTACGCCGTGGGAATTTATAAGTAACTCCTACTGTTACGGACAATAATCCTTCTTCTTTACGCCCGCCACGTTCACCGTCAAACTCATCCTTTGTCGCAGTACCACGCACATCCAGATTCAAGTCGAACGCAGAACTCAGACGAAACGAGTTGATCAAACCGATACTGGCATTGAAGTTACGTGCACGCGGACTTTCCCATGTGAGTATCCAGCCTAAACCGACATAGGGAGTTACAGACCAAAAACGTTTTTCATTATAACCACAAAGTAGATTCGAGGCATTGAACAGCACGTCTCCATGAATATTCATAAAGTCGAATTTCTGTTCGTCCAGCCATTGTGAAGCATCGTACACTTTTCCGGTAGAGTGACTGCCGTTCTGTGTAGCACCTTTGATAGTCAGTCCGCTATACATGAAGCGTATACCGATGCCGGGGGTAAACCACTTTCCAAAACCGATGTCAAGTGCCGGACTCAGACGGTCGCCAAATTTCATCTGCATATTATGGTCACCGAAAAAGATCAGTCCGCCACCACCGGCAGTTACAAACCAGTTGCTCCAAAAGCGATTGGTTTCTACTTTATATTTATCAGCATTTTCTACGATTGTAGTTGTCGTTTTTAAAGATTTAGAGTAGTCCTCTTGTGCATAAACACTCATTCCTGTTATCAGCAACAAGGCCGATAGAACAATTACTTTTCTCATAAATGATTCTTTTCATTAAAATTCAATATACCAAGTTCCAACTGCAAAGTTGGGGCTTTTTTTCCAGTTTATCGTTCACATAAAATCCGATAACCTTCTCACTTTATACAGAGCCTCATTAAAAGTTCCTCTTAGTAAGCAATGTACGATTTGTATGTCATTCTGTCAAAGCAAAACAATGCATTATTTCTTTCCCTTATGTCTCCACCATCCTCCTTTCTTTTTCTGAGTTGCAGCATAACCATAACCGTAATTATAGCCGTACCCGTAACCATAACCACTACTGCCTTTTTCCGTTCCGTTAAGCACAACAGCCATATTGTTCAGCTTATGTTCCTGGTACAAGCGTTCCAGCTCGGGCAGTTGACGGCGGTCAATCTTACCGACACGCACGATAAACAAGGTCAAATCAGTGATACGGTTCACAACCGTAGCATCGGCAACCAAGCCTATCGGCACATTGTCGACAATGATATAATCATATCGCTCCCTAAGCTTGTCTACCAACTCATCCAGCCGCTTACTCAACAAGAGTTCTGTCGGATTAGGAGCAATGACTCCGATGGGGACCAAGTCAAGACCTTCTCCAAAAGCATCCCGCAGGATAATATCATTTACCTCTATAGATGGATTGGACAGATAATGGGCTACCCCTTTAACCTGTGTGCAATGAGACATTTCGCTCAACTTTCCCTTTCGGAGGTCCAAGTCGAGTAACACGATTTTCTTTTCAGTCTGTACCAGACTGGCCGCCAGATTAATGGAGATGAAGGTTTTACCCGCACCGATATTAAATGAGGTAAGCGTAATCACTTTCCGTTCCTGCGTCTGGGATAACATAAATCCTAAATTGGTGCGAAGAATGCGGAACGATTCGGATAATGCATCCAGTCCGCGGGCACGTACCACCACCTCATGCACATTAGCCATCGCTTTGGGTGTCTGCGGAATATCTGCCAGGAAAGGGGCACTGACAATTGATTCAACTTCTTTCCGGTTATGAACTCCGGTGTCGAGTATCAACATCAGTAACAGAATAACAGAAGGAACAATGACTCCACAACCTACCCCTAACATGAGCTTTTTATATTTATTCGGAGAAATCGGAATATTACTTCCCGAAACCGGATCAAGAACCCGCGCATTGTTATCTACCATCGCTTGACTCAATGCATTTTCTTCCCGCTTGTTCAACAGAAATATATACAGGGACTCCTTGACTTTCTGTTGCCTCTCGACGGACAGCATTTCTCTTTGTTTTCGAGGAACTGCCTGTACTTTCTGCCGCACTTGGTTTTCCTGAAGACTATAATCCTGCTTTTTCAGCCTCAGCGTGTTAGAAAGGTTATCCAATGCCCTATAAATATTTTGCTTCATTGTCTGCATCGTACGGTTCAATTCCTGCACCACAGGATTATTGCTGCTACTTCCGTTCATCAAGCGGTTACGTCTCAGCAATGTCTCATTGTAACGTGCGATCTGACTTTCTATATTAAGGTCTTCCAGCCCTATATTACTGGGAATCAATTCATCCTCCTTACTTGAATCCTGCAAATATTGTTTGATGAATGTGACCAGTTGCAGCTGTGTATCCAGTTCTTTGATCGATGATTCGTACTGCCGGCTGTCTTGAATGTACATGCCTGCGGCCATATTGATATCAACCCCATTATTTGCTTTTTTCAAGTCCTCGATATCTGTCTCCACACTACCTAATTCGTGTTCAATGATCTGCAAACGTTCTTTGATAAATTCCGCCGTATTCACGGCAATCCGGTTTTTATCCTTTATAGCTTCCTCATTATATATAGTAATCAGCATATCAAGAATATCGGCGGCACGTGTCGGGGAAAGGTCGTTCATTGCTATGCGCAAAAGAGCGGCATCACCACTCATTTGTCTGATCGACAGATTATTGAGCCAGAAAGATACCATTTCTTCCAGAGGCTTACAAGTCACCACGATCGGTTTACCGAAACAGGATTCCCCATAATTTTCGGCAGCGAATACAACTAACTTGCCCAGTGCCGTCTGAATGGTGTCATTCAGTTTCACAATTTTCCGTTGTTCCATCCCACGTGAGAAATCGGAAAGTTCTACCTGTACATTACTCTTAGGAGTGACAGACAAAGAATGAGCCTCATCCGTTCCCGCCTCTAGGAAGGCTACACGCACGGGAGATTCCGTATACAGTTCTACAGGCCGAAGGCCTTCGTGCACTGTATAGCAGATATTTGCCTGCAGGCGATCGATCACTTTCCGCATCAGTTCTTTCGACTTGAATTGCAGAATCTCACTTGCCACGTTGACTTGTCCCGCAAAGTCGGAATTATTCAACTGCATGGTCGATCTCGAATTGGCCGGCGTCTTAATCATTACAATCGCCACCCGACTGTATTCAAACGGCGTTTTGCAGTAAATATACCAGAAACATCCCCCAAACAGTAAAATGGAGAGGACGAACCACTTCCAATGGACGAGCAGATAAATAAAGAGATCGACAATATTGATGGACTTCTCCTCCTCCGTTACAGCCAACTTTTTATGTTTTTCCATATTCTGTTTTATCGTTAGTTATTTTAATAATACGGTCAGTGTGGTAATCAGGCTTAGAAGAGTTACTCCAAACGAGTAGAAGCCCAGTGTACGGCGTTCTTTTGTATTAGCTTCCGCAAACTTAGGATGTATATACACCATGTCATTCTGCTGCAAATAATAGCAGGGAGAATAAAAGATATCCGACGAACGGATATCGTGCATGTACATCTTGCGCTCGTTTCCTTCTTCACGGATAACCGCTACCCTGTCCAGAAGAGCGTTAGAGGTTACGCCACCGGTTCTGGTGATAGCTTCGAGCAAGGTTATGCGGCTATCGTCCACCTGCAATACCTGCGGACTTTTAACTTCTCCCATGACGGTAATCTTTATATTCAAAATGTCTACAAATATTAAAGGATCATTAATCAGATTCTCACTGATCAAGCGACTCTTGATAAGATCGGCTACCTGCTTGCGGGTCAGGTCGACCACTTTCAACTTACCCAAAATCGGAAATTCGATATATCCGTTCAAGTCTACCATATACCCTTTTTCTTGCTTCTGACTACCGGCAGTCGTGGATACGTCTCCATTGGAAGTCACCTGAAAGTCTCCTCCGGTAGATATATTGAAAGGCACTGTCAGTTCCGGATTTCTCGAACTGACAATAATGCTCAGCCGGTCGTCCCTCTGAATTCTCATCTCCGGCTGCGCATTCATCGGATAAGAAATGTCTTCTCTCATATCTTCCAGATAAACGATCCTTTTGGTATTGATACAAGAAGTCATCAACAGTACTGCCAAAACCAATATTACAGGCCGGCTTTTTCTTAAATAGTCTCTTTTTCTCATGTTTTATATTTCTTGGATATTATTATTTTCTGTAATCTGGGTATACTGGTCAGCATCACTTCTCAATACTTTCCGGTAAAGGTTCAGGCAAAGTTCTGTCATCAGTTCTTTGGTGAACATCGTTTCGTAACGTCGTCGGGCGCCTTTCGACAATTGATCATACAGATGCTCATCGGTCAGCACCGTTATGATCGCTTCCGCCAACGCATCCGCGTCCTCGGGGTTTACATTAATTCCAGAGAAGCTGTTTATATTTACCCAACTGACTCCCGACTCCGGAATGTTCATAGCAATCACCGGTTTGCCACAGGACATCGCTTCAATCTGTACGATTCCGAAAGCTTCTGTTTTCCAGATAGAACTTAAACAGAACAAGTCGCAGGCACCAAAATAATCCGGTAAATCATGGTCCTCAATAAAGCCCAGCAGCTTGACTCGATCCGCTACGCCCAATTCGTCTATCAATGCCTGCAAGTACTCCTGAAGAGGTCCTCTTCCTCCTATCAATATGACATAGTCGTCTGTCAGCCGGCGGGCAGCCTGTATCAGATACTCATAACCTTTATATTCCACAAGTCGCCCCAAAGAAAAGATAATCTTCTTGCCGGCATATTTTTCCTTGATTTGTGCTACCCGTTCAGGAATCGGTTTCATTTCATCCACACCGATAGGGATGCTGGTAACCTTACGCTGTATGTTTTCCAAAAAAGGAGATTCTCTCACATAAACGGGAGTAGTGCCGACTATTACTTTCGCCCTCCGGAGCAACCAGTTTTGCAAGGGTGAGTATAGTTTTAACAACATCCTCTGCTTCAGTATGTCGCTATGCCAATGCAAAACGACAGGACCTTTATAGCCGGACAGGAATAGTGCCAGACACGCCATCGGGTCGGGATGATGGATATGGATGATATCATATTCCTCCCGTATTTTACGCAATCGGAATATCATAGCAGGAGATAGCATAGTAGCAGCCATCTTCTTCCATGTAGGCACACACAATACACGTGCATAGTCATTCAGTAATAGATTCCCCAAGTCTTTTTTCTCTGCCGAGGCACATAACATATCGCAATAGACCTGTTTCTGTGACAGCCCCAAAGTAATGTCGTACATCACTTTTTCTATCCCTCCGCTAATCGGATAGAATTTACCTATTTGTAATACTTTCATTTTAATAGAATATGAAATAGTTTTTCCCATGATTCAGCAACAGGAGGCAGCACCTCTTCTTTCCGTAGCGTAGCCAGAAAGGAGTGATCCCCTCGAAGTAGTTTTGCCATCTGAGCAGCCAGTTCCTGCGGCCGGTCCGGATGGAAGAAAGCCACCTGTTCACAACCGGCAGCAGTTTCATGTGCATACGGAAGATCGGACAGGAGCATCGGCTTGTTGAAAACCGCAAATTCAGTAATCGGTAGTCCCCACGTTTCTACCTTCGAAGAGAAAATCAAACAATTACTTCTTTGGTAGTATGCGTAGAGTTGCTCTTTAGTCAGGTATCCGACGAATGCCAGAGCCGGAACCTTTCCCCAGTGTGAATAAAGCCAACGGGTATACGCATTCTCATCTCCCTTCACAGTGAGGTAAACTTTAAATTTCAGCCCCGGCATTCTCTGCCGCAGAAGCACCGAGGCCCTGCAAATACACTCAAAATTCTTATGACTATCCGAAGTTGCCGCATAAAGGAAGGAATATTCGTCCTCATCCATCTCTATGCTTGCTGTATTCGGACTCTTCTTCATTGATGGTTGCCGTTGCAGCACAGGTGGTGCTACGATAACAGACTCGTCCGGCAGGTGAAACCAGTGGGTGAAAGCCTTCCGGAACCATTGTTGCTGTACAATGACATATTTGTTTTTGTGAATATTAATCCGATAAACATACCTGGAGAATAGCGAGAACAACACTATTCTGGGAGCAAACAGGATTTCCTTCATTTTCCAGCGATAAAAAGGAAATGAATTATGGCAATAAACAGCCCTTCTTTGTGCCCTGACACTGGGAGTCGTATCATGCAAGGATAGCCACAGAAATACAGGAGCAAGCCGGACTGATATTTTACGCATGGCGACATACTCGCACCAAAGCCTGTTGCCCCAATTCTTCTTAGGCCATTTCAGCTCTATATACTCTATATGGGGATAATCGGCTAATTTTCTGTCATATACCAAAGCGATAACCTGATATTCACCTGTCGCAGCCAAACCGGACAAGTGCCGCAGACAATCGCGCAATATAGTCAATGTACCTCCGACTTTCAGATTCACAGCCGATATTACTATTCTCTTCATATACGTTTACCTATAACTTTTGAGATCATCTATGGAGTCCTCTCCGGCATACCACCACCTATAGCAAAAAAACAAAGCATGCAGTTCCAATAGTAGTTTCATGTAGTAATACTCAGAGAGTCAAATAACTTTTCCCATTTCCGCATAATTGCCGGCTCCATAAAGCGGTATGAACTTTTTAAAGCAGTTTCGCCCATACGTTTACGCAGATCTTCATTTTCTATCAGTTTCAGTATCCTGTCTGCCAGCACGGAAATATTTCCTTCGGGTACTAAAAAGCCATCTTCTCCGTCAGTGATTACATCTTTGGGGCCACACTTGCATGCAAAGGAAACAATGGGCAGTCCGAATGACTGTGCTTCCAGCAGAACCATAGGCAGCCCTTCATAACGAGAAGACATCACCAATAAAGATGCTTGTCTGTACTCTTCTTCTATATGGCTGGTGGCAGACTTCAAACGAATGCAATGATTGAGCTTATATTCGTCAATCTGCCGTTGCAGCCGGTTCAGCCATTCTCCTTCTCCGATGATATCCAGCCGCCATTCCGGCTGAGAATGATGGATAATTGCCCATGCATCGATCAGATAATCAAAGCCTTTCTGATAATTATAGCGGCCAACTGCTATTACCTTTTTATTATTTAATGGAGCCGGTCGACCGACAGGATAAGTCAGTGCATTCGGAATAACCATGATATTCGGCAAATCGCCCCAATATGACTTATCTTCATGAGTTAGCACCACAAAACGGGCATATTTCTTTACTACCTTCTCATCCATCCTGCTTCTCCACTGATCAACCATCTTCCAAGCTCCTTTACGCCCATATTGCAAACGCTTAAAACGGGAGAAATGAATTTCAAGTACTTTCAGGCTACCATCATTAAGCTTCCACAAGAAAGATACATCGTTGCAAAACATGGAAATCACTCTATCAGCATTTAATTCCCCGAGTAACGCGGACAACCGTCTCCGATGCTTCCACTGCTTGAACGGATAATGGAGGATTTTATTCAACAGGGATTTTCCGTTATTCTCTTCATAATTAATATCCAAGTCATAACACCGTATGCGTTCATCCAAACTAAAAAAAGGTTGCCGCCCGCGTTGATCGGTAGTAACTATGAATACTTCATATCCATGACCTACCAGATAGTTGGCTTTATTAGCCAAAACCCTCTCCATACCACCGGAATTATAAGTCCCGGCTATGCAATAGACTATTCTCATCTCACAAACCGGTTGCTATTATTCTCTGTAATCGATTTTTCAAAAATGCAACAAGAAAGGAAGAGATAAGCACAAGAGGTACAAGAATAAAGAAGTAACTACCGAATTGCACTTGGGTAACATAAAAATGATTCTTAAAGAACGGATAATAAAGCACATCGAAAATATAGCAACACAAATATATATCCAAAGAATACAGAGATATATTCATCACCACTTTTTCTACAATCTTCTTCTTTATATTGATCTGATAAAAGATCAGGAATAATAGTATTGTAATAAAGAAAGATACAATATCCTCCGGACCACCTCCTAACAGCAACAAAGAACGGGTATGCAACAACAAATTCAGAACCGGATTCAACAAACATAATCCCATTATAAGAATTGCTACAAGTCCCAGCCTTACCCGTGGTTGATATTCCTGTATGTATGCCCCGATAAAATAAAAAGTTAAAGGCCAGCATTGCTGCCAGAAAGCAGGAAACAGATGCATTCCATCTCTGTTCAGCCAATGTGGAAGAGTCGTCATCAGAAATAAAATACCGATCAACAACTGTTTTACATTTCGGTTACCCATATTCTTATAAAGTATATTGAGAAAAGGAGTCAGAAGATACAATCCTATCCACATTTCAATATACCATGCATAGGGGATAGCGGAAAAGTCCAAAATCTTAAGTCCCCATTCTATCCATGTCTCCGTATCGCCTAAATAGTATTTTCTAAATAAAATAGTCAGTATGGAAAAAAGTAGATAAGAATACAATACCCTTTTAAAGTTTTTGTAGTATGTCCAACTGCAACTTTTGCTGATATTCAAATAACCCGTCAGTACAACGAACAGAGGAACCCCAGAAAGAAACAGAGATAAAAAAGTGCCTTGCACGAATAAGGATATGCCTTTAAAAGGAACTTCACGTAGGGAAGTATGCAACAGAAAGAAATGCCCGCCTATTACAAAAAAGATTGCAATGCTTCTAATTACATCCAAACCTATATTGCGAGTCATATTCTTCATTCTACAAGTATTTTAGCTTCGCTTTCTTTCCAATCCAAGCAATAGAACAAAGCATATATAAAGAAAATGTCAGTAGCTACTTTTATCCAGATGATAAAAGTCAAGGATAAAAGGAGAAAAGATAAAAGGAGAAAGTGCTCTCTTTTGCAGGCAAAAACGCAAGCGTTGAATATGAAGAATGAAGAAAAGACTCCGAAACCAATCAAGCCACAATAGAGTATAAAACGGCAGTAACCAATATCGGTACTGAAAGTATAAAATCCGAATTTCCCTGTTCCGATCATCCAACTCTTAAAACTTTCCGGCCAGACCCACATGATGGCATTCAATCGATCGGTGGAACCTGTACGCCATTCACCCATTTCTATCCAGTTAAAGAAACCTTCAAAAGCAAACCGCATATTCTGATAAAAGTTATGGTTATTCTGATACATATAAACTCCCCAGACAACAAATACAACCAACAGACACCCGAAAACGGAATAGAACTTAAAATTACGGACCGATATACTCAGACGAAAAATTCCGGTTGAATAAATGATATAGGCCAGCCCCATCATCATTCCGATAGTAGTAGTCCGCGAAATCATATTTCCTAAAATCGAGATAATAAAAAAGCAAACCAGAAATCCCGTTATTTTCTTCCGGTCCTGCCGAATCACATCATCTTCACACAAAAGGTAAGCTATCAGCAACAATACAACAGTAAACCGTACTCCGGCAGGGTCCAGTGCCGCCCCAATACCGTATAATCTGCCGACTTCCTGATAAAATTCCTGTCCCTGATCAATATAAGAATCCACCAGCATCCGAAAAGCAGGAATTCTGTCTATCAGAATAGCCAATATACATTGCGTTGCACAGACAAAAGCCAGGTAGCTGACCAACAATTTCAAAGTGACTTTTCCATGAAGCAGACGAATGGCTGCACAAGCCGCATACGCTCCGCCCAACCAAGTGAAGAAAGTGGCAAAGTAGGTCACATAAGAATAATCATCCGTGTGATTATAATCAATTGAAAACAGACATACGAAAGAAAAAAGGCAAGCCAGCACTACTGCTCCCATCAGTTCCTTTGAGAAAGTAATCCCACGCTTCCGACATCCCTCATAAAGTACCAAACCGATACCGATGACCGCCAATACCATCTTCGTATTCACGCCCGGCAGAAAGGTAAAGGTAAATGGAAAATAATACCCGCTGACTATCATAGCTACCACCAACATGGCTAATAAACGCATCATAATCTTACTACCCTATTTATAAATAGTTCCATAAATCAACTTGAAAACACACTTGTGATAAAGTTTCAACAAACTAAAGTTCTGTCTCACCGCCATCCACTGCACGAGGCGTGTTCTTAAAGAAATCCGCTTATTATACATCACAAAACCATTTGCTTCCGGAAACCATTCCAACCATTGACGATAGTTCGCTGTATCATCCGTCATAAGAAGTGGAAGTTTAATATTCAATTTCAGAAAAGGAAGGTAAGGAGATAATAAACCGGCATAAGTCGATTCGAGGACATAGCGTTCTACCTCATATACATTATTGGTCACTTGCATCATATGCTCCCGTGAGTAGACCTTTGTCAACGAATTCACATTATTCTGCCCATAGTGATAAAAAGGCCGATGTATGATAGAGGCACTCCTTGCACAAATAAACAGTTTCATCATCACCATCATATCTTCTCCCATATTCATACCTTCTGTAAACCGGATATCATTCTCCACATAGAGCGAACGCTTCACTAAAAAGAGCCACAGATTCCAGCGCATCACTCCACACATCATATTTCGTAAAGCCTCCATAGGAGTGCTATAGTCAGCCTGTTCCATGTAGCGTTCATTCGAACTGAAAGTCAGATACCACTCATGCCCCACAATATCCAGTCCTTCTTTTCCTGCTTCTCTCGCCAGGCACTCCAATGCATACCGTTCGATAGAATCATCCGCATCAACATAATAGATATAATCACCCGTAGCATGTACCAGTGCCGTGTTGCGTGCCGCCGCTACTCCCTGGTTCCGTTCGTGGTGCAATACTCTGATTACTCTGTCAGTATCAGTATTCCGTTCTGCATAACAGGTCAGCATGTCCAGACTGTTGTCTGTGCTGCCGTCGTCTACAAACAAAAGCTCCAGCTTCCTGTAAGTTTGTCTGTCCAAAGACTCCAGACAATGGTGCAAGGTGGTTGCCGCATTGTATACAGGGATAATCACCGAAATCGTCACGTTTTCAATATTCATCTGCCACTTTCCGTTATTTGGCTCTTTACCCGTCCGCCAACCAGCACGGCAAGCGCTTTAGGAGCCACCTTGTTCAACATATAATAAAGTCCCAGACAAATGCCCAAAGTTATAAAAGGAATAAGCATATAACTGAGTAATAATCCTCCACCAGAACCGGCAAGGGAAGTACGGGAAAAGAACCCTTTCGTCCAGTTTATGATGTATATTTCATGAGCCGCATAGATAAAGAAAACCGTAGCCGACAGACTGCAAAGATGCTTCTTCCAAGTTTCCCTGTTTATCAGCCAGTTCATCAGATTAAAAACGGTTATGATACCAAACAGCACATAAATTCTAACGATATATATATGTATCTCCTTTCCATTACATACAGTGGCGCAACACAGAAACAAAAAAGCTGCTATTGCCGCTGTATAACGATACTTCGAGCAAAACTCCAGAATGTTCTTTTTATAAATCCCCATATAAGCTCCTATGCCGAAAAACATAATAGCCGACATACTCAGCCCCGCAACATTTGTCTCCCAAGCAGACAAATACAGAATCGTAAGTATAAACACACCGTATACTTTCAAATATCTGAAAAACAGATAGAACAAAGGAGTCAATACGGACATACAAAGTAAATCACGCAAAAACCACATGGGATAGTTGGCTGGAGTATGCCAGAACAGGATATACCAGGGAGTATTCTTAAGGTTCAGCAACTCCTCACCCAATTCAGTCGACAGAACTGCAACCGAAGCATAGTTCTTGATATATATCGCCGCTATCATCAGTATATTCCATAAGAGATAGGGCAACAAAAGGCTTCTCATTCTCTTTTTCAACTGGGAACGGTAAAAACCGGCACTCCATTTCTCCAGCTTACGAAAAAAGAAAAAACCAGAAAAGAAAAAGAATAAGGGATTGCGTATTCTGGAAAGATTATGTGATATTCCTTCCGAAATAAAATGATATATATTCATCTCCGAAAAATTCATTTCTATGGGTATCGATACCATAGGCAACACATGGGCAAAAAGCAATAATACCATCAAAGGAAACCTCATGGCAGCAATTACTTCCGACTGCCTTTTCTCCAGTTCACCTTTCATCTTACAACCTCATTTAAAATCCACCCGACTACCGCGATATGACGGACAGCAAATTTCCGGGCAAACAATGCTTCCGATCTCATCAAAGTCTCAAAATCTTTTTCCGTCCACTCCTTTATCCGATTATCTTTCCATCCGATCATCCGCAAACACCCACGTTCTTCATCTTCCGCATCATATATATAATCTCGAAAAGATGAATTCCAGCATATTGTCTGCACAAAGATTTCATCTGCACAAAATGTATGGCTGTATATGCGTTCAACTTCATTTTTATATTGAAGTAAATAGCCGACACAATTCTCAGTAAGGCTCACCCATTGAGTACCCTTCCGGAAATTTATTGTCTTATTCCGGTGAAATCCGATCACCTGTTGCAATCGGATAAAACCAGCCCGCAATACCTTCTTTCCAGCGGCTGTCATTCCGCCTGTCTTCTTAAAACTTTCCGGAAACAGATGCCATCTCCGAACTTTCCGATTGATTTCTTTTGTAATATCCCCTTGATAATATCCTATAAACTCCTTCCCATCATTTTCCTCGAAAAAACGGTGTATATAATCTTGTGACTTAAGGGGCATATCAACACCGGACAATAAATGATAATAACGATATCCGCCATGCCGATATGCCTCATCAAACAGTGCATACTCCGCTCTGACTACACTCACATCTCCCCAACGGACGTCAATACGCTCAGCCAGAATAATAAGTCCGGCATGAGATATCCGGCATTCCGGACAGCGAGTTACTTTCCGATCAAAATGAATGTAAATATCATTTCGCTCATCATCAATTGCCCGAAGCAATCGCTCCAGAATCTCAAAATCGCTATGGGCAAGTATTAAATAAGCATGCTTCATTATAGCCTATCCATTGTGTTATGAATCAATATTTTGTCCACGACATCCATATCCTCACGGCTGAATTTACGGGCAAATAAACAATCGGAGTTCACCAGGTCGTTATAATCTTCCAAGTGATATATACGTGGATTAGAACTTCCTCCGAAATCACATTTCAATAACCGATTATCATAATATATCCGATATTTAAGGTCTGAAACTTCCAGTTCTGAAGGGATAAAGAACTCATCCCCGCATAATGTGAAACGATACTTTCTCAACACATCGTCTTTGATCAGCAACAGATAAGAAACACAGCTGTCGGTTATACTTACCCAATTAGCCGCATTCGTATAAAACTGCTTTTTATTTCGATAGATATGCAGTTCCTTCTGAATGCGGATACAAATCCTCCATGAAATCTGGCTGATTCTTCTTATAAACATATTCCTGTGCATAAAGTGCTTCATAAATAAATTATATCGCCGCATTTTAAGAGTAGTCTGATAGTCAGAATTGGGTACATGTGCCAATACCTCTTTATCTTTCAAGTCATTAAAGAAACAATGGATATAATCCTGAGACTTCAACGGCAAATGTACACCGGAAAGCAAATGATAATAAGCGTATCTATCCTGCGTGAAGGCCGCTTCAAATAGAGTATACTCCGCTTTAATCTGTGAAATATGCCCCCAATGGATATCTATTCGCTTCTCCAGTATATACAAGTTTGCATAATGTGCCTTCAGCAAAGGCAGATTTTTGAGTTTTCCATCGAAATGGATAAAGATATCATTCCGTTTATCATCAATAGCCTGAACCAATTTCCCTAAAACCTCGAACTCATGATGAGCCATTATCAAATAAGCATGCTTCATTTCAGACTCTTCTATTCTGCTTTAATATCGTTTTTAAACGCATTATTCCGGCATCATCGAAATAAGCCATTTTATGTATGTTAGTCAGTTTCAATGCTTCACCGAATGAGACTTCCTCATATTTTCCGTTAATCTTAGTCTGGATAATATGTGGAATACAATCATTAATGACAGGGCAATTCTTGTTTGACAGTCGTTTGGTTATCAGTTCATCAAATAATATCTGAAAAAAGAAATAATCGGGAACAGAATCCTGAGTCTCCCAAAAATAGAGTAACAAGTCTTTTAGAGTTGAAATAACCAGACTATCTTTCTGAGCAAAGATGATGCTATTCAATACTTTTACTTTAAAATCAGTCCGCCACCCAAAATAATAAGCATAAACTCCTTCCCAGTATCTCTTGTTCTTTTCTTCTTCCGAACGCTGAAACATGAAGAAATCATATTTTCCATATGTATCCGGAAGTCCTCCCGTTAATAGAATAGTAGCATCCAGCCACACACCACCATAAACACTCAACAAAGCGATACGAAGCAGATCAGAAAAAAGTGTTCGGGTGAATTGTGCATTTTCACGCTTTCTCCAGACAAAATCGGGTAAATCTATATATTCGGATACGGTCGTGTCCGTCAAACGAATCACCCGATAATCTCCTCTGTTTCTATCTACTGAATCAAAGCAAATCTGTACGATCTCAGGCAAACTGTCTTTATCCATCCCCTGCCCCCAATATTGCCAAATGACTTTCTGAGTATCTAACTCTTTTTTAGGCTTTAATGAGTAGCTTCCTATTTCTTCATTATAATAAGCCTCAATGACAGGAATCCAGAAGGCAGCTACGTTCTTGTGCTGTCTTATAATAGATGCCGTACGTCTTGCATTCCAGAGTTTCATTGGAACAAGCCCTTTCACAGCTCTCTTTAGTTCTGTCTTTTTTAGCATTTATACTTTAATTTACGATATAATATCTGAATAGCATTTATGATAGTTCCCAAGGGTGTCCGGTAAAGCTTGAAAAGGAAATAAACCTTTCTATTCACCTTCCATTCCTTTTTTATTTCTCCCGGTAACTGTTCATAATATTGCCACCATAGTTGAAATTCTACAGTAAGACGATTCCATGGCTTTGCACCGGTATAATGTACCGTACCATGCCGATGAACCTCCTCCCAATCCTGCTCTGTATATTTCTTTAGAAAATATTGCTTGTATTGCGGTAAATAAAAAGTCCGGATACTATTATAATAAGGTGGCAAACCCAAAATCCGTTTTTTACAAAGCTGATTAAGTACATCCTGGTCAGGAAACTCCAAATAGTCAGCTTTAGAAGCATCTATGAACTTCTCTACCATATTATCTCTACGCATTAATTCCAGATTCATGATCAAAAAGCCGGAGTTTACATATTCACCGGGATTACAACTTATAGCTTCCAAATGTCCTAGTTGAAAATCCATAGGGGTTTCAAATACGGCAGCCAGATAATTATTTCCCAAATCAACCGACCGATAAAGGTTTACCAGATTATTACGTACTATTATATCACAGTCGATATACATCACCTTATCATATTCCGGAAGTAAGTCCGGCAGTAACAAACGATAAGAAGCCGCTTCCGTATATTTTTCATCAATGTATATATTTTGTAGTCTGCCTTGAAGATTTATAAAAGAATACTGTGCATATTCCCCCCCGATCAATTGTATCTTTTGTTTTAACCGATCGGGTAGTTCCTCACTAAGCAGACAAATGACATGTACATGTTCTTCTGTTTCCAGATTTGCAAATATAGAATACAAGCAAGTAGATGCCGGAATAAAATAATTAGGCGTAAAAGCCATGACTACCGGAACAGAATTCGTATCCATCGACTTATCTTCAACAATTATATGATTCATTTTTCAATCACCTTAGCTGGTATTCCTACTACTGTAACACCAGGGATTAAGATGGATTTCGTAACAATTGCTCCGGCTCCGATTCTAACTCCATCCGCTACTGTTATTCCTCCCAAAATCTGTGCATTCTGACCTATATCGACATTATCTCCGATGACAGGAGAGTCATCGGGAATACCTCCTTTACTACCAATACAACAATTACCATGTATCGTACAGTTCTTGCCAATACGGGACTTAGGATTTACAATAACAGAACCATAATGATAAATCTTCAGCCCTGGACCAAAGCAACCTGCACCAATAAAAAAGCCAAGTTTCCTACCCAGAATATTTTTCTTTCGAAGATAATAATATCGCAAAAGTTTATTCCTCCTGTAAAAGGTATAAAATTCTTCCTTGCGGAGTGTACGTACATATTTCCCTATCCAATATTGCTCCGGCTTTAAAAGATAGTCCAATAGATAACTTTTAGAGAAACCGGAGAAATTATTTATACGATCCGAACTTACATAATCTTTTAAATTCATCATTTATCGTCTTTATACAATTCCAATACATCCTGTAATTTCTCCAGATACTGGTAACCGTATCTCAAATCCGGTTCCATATAATTACCTTCCGCCCATTCATTCCATGACTTTATAAATACTATTTTATTAATCTTATCCTTCAATACCGATTTCACATCCAAAAGATGTTTCATAAATAAGTCCGGAGTTGAATGATGAAAAACCAGCCCTTTACGCCCCGTTCTCGGCGTATGGTCCCAATTAGGAATAATCGTAGGATAAACATGCTCATTTTTCTCTTCCTCACCGATAAAACTCTTCAAAGCCTCCTCGTAAGGAACGATACGAGGGTGAGAGAAATATTCACTTCTCATTCGGGTTATCAATCTGGCAGACAGGGTACGGTGATTCAAGTAATCGAATAGCCGGACTACCTCTACTGCATCAAACCCCAATGCCATCACCTCACGAACTTGTTCTGCTGAATAGGTATGACCGACAAAATGAATTCCCTCCAACCCATTTTCTTTTGCTAACTTCTGCCATAAAGAAATAAAGCCTTGTGCATCCGGTAAGGAAAAAGGATTATAAATCATAAATAGAGGTTTAGAATCAACTTGTATATAGCGGGCATCTTTAAAAGCAGGTAATACAGAATAAAAATGATCTATATAATCCTGTTCCGAAGGATATTCCTGTTCTATCAGAACTTCTCTGCCATTTACCCCGTGAAAGAAACCTTTCCATGATTCATTTGCCCATGCAAGGCAAAATGGAAAATCCGGCTTTCCTAATGCAAGAACTTCCTGAAAAGGCCTTTCCAATAACCGCTTTCCATTGCCAAACCAATAATGCCAATAACAAAATCCTTCTATTCCATAATTTTTAGCCATCTCCGCTTGTGCCTCCCTTGCTTCAGAAAGCCTTAAATCATAATATCCAAGATCAGCGGGTACTCTGGGTTGATAATGTCCCCGAAATAAAGGTTGTGCTTTTCCTACATTCATCCATTCAGTAAATCCTTTCCCCCACCATTTATCATTCTCCGGAATCGGATGGAACTGAGGTAGATATAATGCAATCACACGAATATCGGTATCCATAAATAAAGTATTAATTCATTAGAGTAAACATCTGAAAAGATCAAATCATATTATCTGTTCAGAAACCTGTTAGCCCAGCTTTTAACCTTCTTCAATACCGGAAAAACAGGACTGCCCTTCACTTTTAAATATATTTTCTCACGAAAGGACAGAACCGGAGTAATTTCCCTGATTGTCTTATTAATCCAATCATTGCCCATATCCAGAACATTCTGATGAACCATCATCCATATCATATACTTCAAGAAAAGAAGTACGGATTTTTGTAATGTATCTTCAGCTTTAGCTCTATATACTTCATCCAATACATAACCACAAACTTCCTGTACATATATCGGAGTCAGTTGAAATGTACTTGTAACAGAGCCTTCATTATATTCGCTATACTGATAAATCATATCATGAATAAAATACACCTTTTTCACATGGAAAGCTATTTTTATATTCATGATATAATCTTCTGCAAACTTTATATGAGAAGGAATATCAAATACATCATCAGTCAGCACACTTATTCTAAAAAGTTTTGCCCATACTACCAAATCGACCTTCTGTTCAAGCAAAGCAGCTACATAGCCAAGAGAAGTCTGAAAATGGTCAGTCTTAATTCTATTCGCATAGCTACTATTTCCACATACAATATCGGCATCACTCAGTAGAGCTTTATTAAATAAGACATCCAAAGTATCAGGCAATAATCTATCATCACAATCAACAAAACAAACATATTTTCCACCTGCATGCTTAACCCCGTTTCTGCGCGCATTCGTAACACCCATATTTTCCTGACGGATAACTTTCATACGCTGATCAAGAGAAGCCCTTTCAGTTAGAATCCGAAAAGAATTATCCACAGAGCCGTCATCTACAAAGATAGCCTCAAATAAAGAAAAGCTCTGGCATAGGATACTATCTATACACCCCGATATATACTTTTCCCCGTTATAAACAGGAATAACAACCGAGACCAAGGGGAATGATGATAATTGCTGATTCACAAGCAGTTCCTATTTATCAATATTTATCATAATCAACAGGAAGTCGCAACTTATAAAAAGGGGAACATAGCTTTTCTCTTAACCGATAGCAATAGTATTGATAAAAAGCCACCGTTGGTAAAAATGGAAATATTAATTTAATCTTTCTATTTATTTCTCTTAGCCATTTCAGTTGAAAATTTCTATTCACCAATACAGATTCCTGTTTTACAGCCTTATCCGTATGTACATCCTGCAATAACTCATACCACTTCTCCCCCACTACAGCCATTGAAAAATTACATTTTACGTATTCTCTCACCTGAGACATATCATTTCTATTATGTTTCAGCAAAGAAACGATCTTTTTACTTAAATCTTTTATATCCGTATACAGCATACTCTTGTCATATACGGTATCCATATAGCCACAATTCTTAATTGTAGTAACCAGGCAACCTTCCATCTGCATTTCAACAGCAGTATAGCCAAATGTTTCTCCTATACCACCGGGGTTGGGAATACCGACCTTCGTGTTTTGCAATATCTGCTTTTTCTCCGGTCCCAATACTCCCCAAAATCTGACAGAAGGAATAATATTGCCATTTTCATCCAAAAGAGGTTCAAGCAGCTGTTTTTCAAAGGAACTTTCCGCTATTCCGAACGTGCCCAAATTAAAATCCCGACTATATAATTTTCCGGAACCGATAATATTTAATTTGGCGTCAGGAAATTCCGATAGTACCGCCGGCCATGCTTGCGTTAGATATTGTACACCTTTTGCTGGGTATAAACCGCCTACATAAGTTACTTCATCCGCTCGCTCACCAAACTCCCTGACCGGTTCGTCCGAAACATATAGTCCATTATATATAAAAGTTGACTTATAAAAAGCATGATGATCTCTATAAGCATCTAACTGTTCTCTGCCAACATTAACGATAGCTTTCACAAAAGGCAGAGAATCAAAATACGATAGATACCTTCTCGAATAAAAGTTGTGAGCCCACAATACTATTTTCAGTTTATGCAAAAAAGAATTATCCAACAGATGTCGTTGCAGATAAAGCGGCTCAAACCTCAATACAAAAATCTCATCCCCATTATTGACAGACTTAACCAAGGCCTCCATAATATCACTGCACACATTTATGTGAATAGAAGGAGGCAGATTTTGCGAGCTTCTCACATACAAAGTTAAAGATATATCATCTTTAGTCAATGAAAGCCATTCTGCCACAAGAAGCGTAGCATATTCTACCCCACCTATACCGGGATTTCCCTTGCGCAGATCTGTACAATCTACAGACTTCAACCCATCATTCTCTATATAAAAACCGCATTTAATCATATCACGTTACTTTTAATAAAATCTATAGATTCTTTTATGAACTGACTTTTACAGCCCTCAACTTTAGTATAATCTATTCTTTGATCCAAATCAGGGAAAATGTCACCCAAAAGTCTGTTTTCAATATTCATGCATTGCAGAATATTCTCAATCCGATTGCTAAATGCCGTTTTTATTGCATAGAACTGTTTTTCCAGTATTAATGAGAAAGCAACAGCATGAAACGATGTTGTTATCACATACTCTGCATTATTAATCAGAGAAAGCAAATCAATAGGACCAAAGTCCTGTATTTCCATCTTTTTTCTTCTCGTTCTAAACTGAGTATGTACATTGATAACTTCAAAACCTGTCTGCTGTGAGATATATCCAGCCAATTTATTTAATTCGTCAGAATATGCCAGGTGATATACCAAAATATATTTTCTGTAAGGTGAATGAGCCTCTGTTTTTATTAACTGCAAATAATCTTTCTTAGTCAACAATAAAGTAGGATCACATGTCATCTTTACTTCCTTAATACCTATAGTTCCCAGTCTGTCAACTATAGCTTTTTCCCGAACAGACACCGCAACGTACGAACCTAAAACTGACTGATAGAACTCTTGATTATCAGAGATATCATCCAATGACCTATATTCCATACTGACAGCATAAGAAATCTTCCTGACGTTTCTAATCGGGATAAAATACATCAAATCATTTCCTGTTAAATATTTGTTCCAGACCTGATCACTTCCTGTGATTATTATTTCATAAGATAGTGCCTCTATTTCATCTGTACTAAAAACGGATGCTGATAATTTCAAATATTGCTTTCTAAAAGCTTCAAACTTCTTGTGCTTGCACTTCACATCTCCGGCAACTAACAAGTCAAAGAGCAATTGACGCAATCCAGTCCACACATTTTTTCTAAGATATCGCTTTAACAAGAAAGGCATATAGACCGATTCTATTGATTTACATCTATAATCTATAATATCAACATCGTGTCCTGACATCATTAAATACTTCTGCAAAGCATAGGTTTGCCATACTGCACCCAAATTATCTGCCCGATGAAAGGTTAATATGCCTATTCTCATTTATATAGCATAGATTTAGTCCATCTTTTAATAACAAGGATATATAAATTAGCCTTATATTTCCAGCCTATATCTCCATATTTTCTCCCGACATACAAAAAGCCATGATTGATATAGTCACGTTCGAAATCATCCCGTCGTGGATGGATAGCAGTAGGAGATTGCAGATTAAGCTGCATGCAATGTTGGGGATCTGTTTCAATATAATCGATCCACTTTTTTGTCTCATCAAAAAACAAACGTCCCTTTTGAGTATTGACCAAAACCAAAGATACTCCCTTATTATCAGCATTAAAGTGAGCATCCACTCTCTCCCAACCCCAAAAATCACCAATAGTAATATCCGAAGGACGTTGCAAATTGGTGAAGTGGCATATTCCACATGAATGCCGGAACATGATAGACTGGCAAAAAATACGAGCATAAGTACTAGCATATACTACCCTTTCCTTAAAAGTGAATGCCTCTTGATGGCTCGCCCATCCCAACTTTGACTTATCTCTAAAGTTTACTGCACTAACTTCCATCTTTTGTTTCTGCTCAACATATGCTAAATAGTCACGCCAGACATTAGGGGCAGGAACTCCGTGACAGATAATATCTACTATACATAATCTTTCCATACTTATTCGAAGCAGTGATAAATAAGAGTATAAACCCGAAGTTTGACAGGGAGTCCCCGAAAACAAAACATGAAGCCCTCGTTTCAGATCATCTTTTACTTGTACAAATATTCCATTCAAATCACTTTGCACATACTTGCTTCCTCTGAATTCATCCCGCTCCTCCTTTGTAGACGCACGTTTATGTGAAACACGAAAATGCCCCATGTATCCTACGCCATAAACCACTCCCCCTTTATCTAACACAGAATCGGAAATTGCGACAAACATAGCTCCGCTACGACTTTCTTCTATTTCTTTCATCTCTTTATGCCGAACAGCATAAACATCCGGTTTCTGCAAATTAAGCTCCTTGAAATAATCCTTATTAAAAGCACATACCTTCTGACATAATCCACATTGTACGCACTTTTCTTTATTGATAACCGGATACCAAAAGCCCAATTGGTCAGGCTGCATTGAAATGGCCGAATGCGAGCAGATGTTTACACAAGCAGTACATCCGCAACAATTTTCTTTATTTCCCAGTTTTATCATTTCCAATGATGCGGTATTTCATAGCCGCAATTTTCTCTTTTATAAACAAACGTTCACGAGAAGTGCATCCAATATAATATACCACAATACCTGTGCTAACCATAGAAGCAAAACACGATAACAAGAAACCTATAAAATCCTTCTTAAGATATCCACTAATAACCAATGGCAAAACCAGTGAAAGCATAGATACAACAAGAACATTCCCTAAAACATGCAATAAATAAGATCTTGCTGATAAATTTATCATTCCGCGTAAAAGTATTAACCGGGCAAACAAACAACACAATGAAATAACAATAGCCACTATCAATACGACTTCCGGAAAGAGTCCCATCCGCAACAGAACATAAGAAATAGGTAAATTCATCATTTGCAACCCGCCAACAATTATTTGATAATTGCGTATATTACCTGTTGCCAGCATCGCTGTGATCAAAGGATTGGATATTGATTCACACATTGCGGAAATGAAAACTAACCGCACAAATGAAACCACATGTTCCGGAACAATATTCAGCCACAGCATCAGCACATAATTAGTATTCAAAATAATTGGTAATGACAAGAATAACAATACATAAAAAGAAAAACGAGCTCCACGATATATTAAAGAAGCCATATTTCCATATTCTCCCACCGCATATAGCTTGGTAATCTGAGGATTCAAAGCTGTCATGAAATTACTCACGAAGCCACTGACAGCAGAGTTCACCTGAGAAGCAATTCCTTTGGCAGCATTCAACGAAGGACCACCAAATATATTCAAGACAATATTCACTCCCTGCTCTTTTAATATGCTCGAAGACGCACCTATAAAATTCCATCCGGCAAATCCAGTCATTTCTTTTAGTAAAGTCCTGTCCATTGTTCTTTGAAAATGGCATTCCTCAAAATGCTTTCTACAATAAATAACATAAACAACCTGCAAAAATAGACCAACACAGACTAGCATCAGCGAATATGTTATCAACTTATCCGAATCATCAAACATATAAGCTAAGGACAGCACCACACACAGTCGTAACAATACATCCATTATCCCAATATACGCAAAGACTTTCATCCTTTCGTGAGCCACAATCAAAGCATTATAAGGTACACTTATCAAATTGAACATAAATGATAATATGGAACATTGTAGTACCCAGTTAGCAGCATATATTCTATCTGTGGGAATATTCATCCGCGTATTCAAAAACCATACCCCTATACTTTCAGCAGTAACTAAAATAATGATCGCCAAAGCAATATGTATAATTAACGATGCTGAAAATATTCTCTGCAACTTATTTCTGTTTCCTGTCCCCAATTCGAAGGTCAGAAATCGGCTCACAGCCACCGACAGAGAATTGGAGATAATTGAAAACATAGCAACAACTCCACCGACAACATTATAAATACCATAATCTTCTACCCCCAATGTATTAAGAATCACCCGTGAGGTATAAAGTGACACTAACATTCCAAATAACATCCGGATATAAAGCAACAACGTGTTTTTAGCTATCCTCTTTATGTTTTCAGATTGTGCAGCGGCCATACTTTTTAAAGTCTAATTATGATACATGTGCATGCATGCAGACACATATGCCACTTATAAAAATTAAACATATATTCATTCTACCGCCTTTCTTTGCTAAAGTTCAGTAGCATCTGTTTTACTAACAGATATATCTCATCATGCTTTATTTTTAATAACAAGATATAAATGGATAAACTCATTGAAGTTCCTAATAACAATTGCAATCCTGCCGACAAAGACGTATAAGTCAGCATATAAGCCGGAATATTGGCAATAAGTGCCATTATGAAATAAGGAAGGAAATCAGCCAACTGTTCCCGATATCCCAAATGAAAAAGTCTTCCTGTATAATACGTATTAATAAAAATAGCAATCTGAGTATATATAACCATCGCCCAACACATCGCCATGATTCCCCACGGAGCACTAAGAAGAATCATAGTAATAGAGATAGTCTTTTTAGCAATCTCTAATCTTAAGAATAAGTCCGATCGTCCTTTAACCTGTAAAAGAGACAAATTTATTGTATTTACAAACGAAAACATAAAAGAAAAACAAAGAAGCATCATAATCGGTACACATGGCAGCCATTTATCTGTCAAAAGAAAGATAACCAAAGGCTTGGACAAAGCAGCCAAAACAGACATCCCACAAAAAATAAAAGCAGCACATATCTTTATATATTTCCGATAAACCACTATTAACTGCCTGTCTTCATCCTGCAACCTCGACAGAACAGGAAAAACCACCTGCTGTAATATCCCCATTATATTACTACTTGGAAAATACGCATAACTTTGCGCACGAGTATAGTAGCCCAAAACTGTCGAAGAATAAAATCGTCCAATAATTAATGGAGATAACTGGACATACAGAGTATTAAGCCAACCGGACAACATCAATTTACTACCATAGCCAAACAGTTCCTTAAAAGAACCGACAGAAAATACCCATAACGGTTTCCAACCAGACACCCTCCACAGATAGCAGCAACTCACCAAAGACGCAATGATTCCCTGACAGACTAATGCCCAGACTCCGTAATCATTATAAGCCAAAAACAAACCGATACATCCTGAGAAAAAAGCTGCTAATATGTTGCCAATCGCAATATCTTTAAATCTCAACCGGCAATACAAGAGATTACTATGTACCGAGCATAAAGCACCTATCGGTAATGTCAGGCAAGCTATTCTCACTACACTTATCATTAATGGCTGATCATAAAAGTGGGCTATAAAAGGAGCAGTACAGTACAAAATAATATATACCAATATACTCGCACCCAGATTATAATAAAAGATAGTTGAACAATCCGCCTCCGAACGATTCAGCTTACGTATCAAAGCAGAACCAAATCCGCAATCTACAAATGATCCTGCAAATGCAGTAAACACTCCGAGCATCCCTATCATCCCATAATCAGAAGGCAAAAGCAAACGAGCCAAAATAAGTCCTAAGACAAAACTTATTCCCTGTGAAGAAAAATGCCCTATGGAGGCCCACTTCACACCAGAAAAGCTCTGTGAACGGATATCATTATCCAATTCTGTTTTTTCTTGCATAATATCCGGTTCCCAAAATAGCTTGAATGATATTCTCAGTTGCCTGCTGATGATTGGGAGGTAATAAATATGATTTAAAAAATAACTTTCGTCTTTCTAGTAAATAATCAGAATTCTCCAATACTACATCTTCTATAAATCTTTGAATATCCCGCATATTCCTGCCTTTATAATGTAAATCATAGGCTTCTTTTGCAAAACGATTCATCATTTTAGTATGTTCTTCCCCTTTGACAAGGTACATTACAGGCTTCAAAGTATAATGATATTCGATAGTAAAAGAGCCACAATCATGAATCATAGCATCCGAGGTCATAAATAAATCCACATATTTACCCGTTTCCAATTGAGCATTCGACAGAGAATCCCATTCTGAATAATATCGGTCTGTTTTTTCCTTCCCCCATGAAGGATAAGTATATAATTCACTCTTTAATAATGGGTGAGGCTTAAAAGCTATCTGAATAGGCAGCTGGGTAGTCTTTACAAACTCCAACATATCTTCTGCAACAGACAAGAAAGTTGAATAATTCAAACAACCGTCATCAGATATGGAGAAATGTGGAGCCCAAATAATCCGTTTACACTTCTCATCTGTCTTTTTCCACCTATTTTCATGCCTTTCGTTCAGAAACATATCTGTTACAGGCAATCCTGTAACTACTACATTCGATGATACTTCTGTAAATCTTTTCTTCAAATCAGTATAAGCAGACTCATTTTCATAATAGTTCTGCCACACTAGTTTAAAAAAGGCATTCTCATTGGCCCATTCTTCCAATAAACTATGAAAAGCATAATTAGTATAACAAAATAAGGCATTCATATTCTTGTAATACAGCAAACTTCGGGGATAAGCTTTATAAGGTTTCTGATAAAAAATTATATCCGGCTTCAGTACTTTCCGAATATTTATCAGTTTTCCATCCTGATAGGGATAACTACACTCATATCCGCTTTTACGAAAGAAGTCAAAACATAAATCAACCTCTTCTTTTGATAAGCTAGGTTCTTTTTGCTCGTCCGGCAGAACAAGAATAAACGGAGTAAATCTGGGATGTTTCAACATTGCTCTATAGAGAGTATCGTTTTTCCAAGTTGCAGTCTCGGCAACAGCAAACAGGACTCTTATATTCTCCTTCTGCCTTACTTTACGAATTCTTATTTTCAAAGTATTCATATAGATAAATCTGGAGCAAGTCCATTTCAATGAGCGTAGTAGTTTATAAATCATTCCCATAAAAAAATATCCAAGCTCTAAAAAACAGTATTAAGTGTATGTGAAATTCCTTCTTCAAGTCGCCATCGGGGAGACCAGCCTATTTCATTTATTTTATCTGTACTGAATATCGCTTGCGATATAACAGAATGATTATCTACAGCACCATCCGGTATCTCAAAAACAACTTTCCGGCCACTATTTAATGCCACCATCTCCGCAAATTCATATATACGGGCATTCGACCGAGTGTCTGCTATATTATAGACATTCTTCGTTTCTCCTTTTAATAAAACATAAAGAAGAGCAAAAACACAATCAACCACATAGCACCAAGAACGTAGCTGCCCCCCCGAACTTTTCAATACTATATCCTCATTGGCCATTGCATTCCGAATCAATTGCGCATAAACACGATCATCCTTAGATGTAAAAAGAGGTCCGTAAATATGACAAGGACGTATTATCAAGGTTTCAATTTGATATTGAGACGCATAAGAAATACACAAAGTTTCAGCTGTGCGTTTTGCTATAGGATAACATGCTCTCAATGAAGTCCAGTTAAGAAAACTGCTATCTTCTTCACAGAAAGGTGTTCCATCACCTTCTCCATATACTTCAGCAGAAGATACGTACAGAAACCTTTTCAAATGATGCTGTATTCCGTATGAAAATAAATTATCAACTCCCCAGATATTTGCTTTCATAACCCCAACCGGATCATTTAGAAAAGCATCCGGACCAGCATAACTCCCAGCATGGATAATATAGTGAAAATCTATATCATATGATATCGGTATGGTTACATCACATTGTACCAAGGTAAGAGAATCAGCATTCTTGTATTTCAAGAAACAACTATGCGCATAAGCCAAATCACGGACTCCTGCATAAAGATGAAACGTCTTATCCGGCAATTGCATCAATGTATCTACCAACGCCCTCCCTATCAGGCCCGAAGCTCCTACAATCAATATATTTGCTTCATTAAGAGTTTCCCATGGCAAATCCAATTCTCTGACTCTCTTTATATCATCGTAATAAGTCATCATTTCAGCCACTCTTTTTTGGAGGTTTGCAACATAACTTTAAAGATTTCCAGATCTTCAGTAGTAGTAATCTTTATATTTCTTCCTTCTCCTGGAACAATATGCATTTCGTATCCTCCCAGCTCCGCCAAAAGAGTACATGAAGACACTGAGTTCACAATTCCTTTTTCCTTTGCCATCTCATGAGCATTTATGATATCTTTCAACCGAAAAGTCTGAGGCGTTTGAGTTCTTATCAATTTATCCCTTGGAATGCTTGTTGTAGAGTAAAAGCCATCCTCACTCTCTAAAATAGCTTCCTGGCAGCGGACTCCCGTAATAGCATAACCATAATGTTGACAAGTAGCAATATTCGAAGATATTATGCTCTGAGACACCAATGGACGGACAGCATCATGTATTAAAACCAGATCATTATTCTTCACATCATTATTTCTTAATCCATATATGCCATTACGAATTGACTCCTGCCCACTCGCACCACCGGGAAATACCCAGCGTAGCTTTGTCACATTATACTGATGCGCATATGAAGCCAAGACTGTTTCCCACCCGCCTAAACAAACAACGGCAATAGCAGATATATCCGGATGCTTTTGAAAAGCTAGCATGGTATATACAATTATCGGACAATTATTCACATGTATAAACTGCTTCGGTATATCCTGCCCCATCCGATTTCCAGATCCGCCCGCTATAATCAATGCTATATTCATTTTTGTGAAAGAAGTTATTTTAATACTTTTATCCTATTACCTGATTTTCTTTCTTCTGCAGAAATCCTCTATCTGATAAAATTCATTCACACACAACTTTTTATTAAAAAGTAGCCTGTCAATCCACATTCTCAATACAAAGCCTGCACCGAAATGAGCTATTAATATCTTTGTGATTCTCACAAACATAGAATATTCTCTAACAACCTGAATCCGCCCCATTGGACGTGAGAACTGTGACAAGATGAATAATGCAGCCTCATCCGTCTTCTCAACATCATAAATAGCTTTCCTTGCTTTTAAAGAAAACATCCGCTGATGATTCAAATTAAGGCTTGACCATACACCCACATCGTGCACTCTATATACTCCCATTACATCAGGCATACAATATCCTTTTCCTTTTTTCAAAAAAACATAATACAGTACAGCATCTATCTGCATTGTATACTTAAAAAGCTCATTTAAATCTATTACAGTCCTTCTGAATACCACACTTAATGTTTGGAATAACCATCCTCCACGAGTTAAGAAAGATAAGTCAAACTCTTTCCCATCAGATAAGTTTTCAATGGGTCTGATTTCATCATCTATTCTTTCTTCTTTCTGGAAATATAATCTATAACGATGTGAACACATGACATAGTCTAAATGACTTTCTAAAAAATCCACTTGTTTTTGCAATTTATCAGGGGCAGTCCAATAATCATCGCCCTCACAAAATGCTATATATTTACCTTTAGCCCGAGGGAAGTTATAGGTTAAATTTATTTTTATCCCTTTTGAATATTGATTTTCAGCCTGATATATAGGCTTTATTATATCGGGATACTTTTGCTCGTACTCTCGAATTATTTCTTGAGTTCCATCTGTAGACGCATCATCATGAATCAATATTTCGAATGGAAATTTTGTTTTTTGCATTACAAAGCCATTCAAACATTGACGGATAAATGGTGCGTGGTTATATGTTATACAACAAATGCTAACAAGAAACTCCATCAATCAACGCTCCATTTTTTATTTCTTTTGCAGGCGAACCTGCGGATACTGTAAAAGGAGCAACGTCACGAGTCACCAATGAGCCTGCTCCAATATATGCGTGAGTTCCAATCAAGTTTACTTTCCCTGATATACTCAAAGTTCCCTGTCCCATAAAAACAAAATCTTCAACAATAGTATACGCACCAATAGTAACACCGCCTGCTATAAAGCAACTTTTTCCTATCTTATTAGAATGGGAAATATTAACTCCTGATAGAATGACTGTATTTTCATCGATAATCGTATCAGCCTGAATATAAGTAAAAGGACCAATATAGACTCCAATCGACGATATAGATGCAAAACGAGAGACAATAGCCGTTGGATGAACCAAGGTCGGAACATTTCCACCTAATGAACATAACTTCTTACAAACTTCTGTTCTAATTGTATTATCCCCCATTGTAAGAAGAAAATTCAGTCCTGCCAAATCCTCCTTTTCATATAAATCTTCAAAAGAACCTAAAATATCGAATCCATGATCTTGTTCGCCTATTCTTTCACTATTATAATGGTATAGTCCTATTACTTTATACCCACAAGCTTCTGCCAAATCAATAAAAACAGGAGTATTATGTCCAACTCCCAAAGCATAAATTATATTTTTCACATCACTCATAAAACTATTCGCTATATACCAATGTAGAACTAAATATGCTGATATTCACAAATAACCAATCCCCGTTTCCCCGAACTCGATATTGGAATACCATCCACAAAATCGATTTTAAGTTCAGCATCAAATCCCAATATATTCCTTAATAACGATGCATGATAAGCTTCTTTCTTCTTTAACCTAATGTCCCTTAATAATAGTTTCAAGGTGTAAGATTTAGCTGCATGTTGAATAAACTGCCATTGCATTGCAAAACATCCAGATTATTATTTATCACAAGAGGAATACCATTAGCAAAATCAACAGGCTCACCATTCGTTTTATAAATAAGATCTGTTTTGCGACCGACTAACTGGTCGATGCTATATAGTACATTGTCTCTCATCTCACCGATAGTGGCAATATCACCTGTATCATAACGGATGATACCTTCCACACGAATAGGGGGGCATATTTCAGAATTATATTAATAAAAAGAAATCCTTACTTTATTAAAATATTCAATACCCTATCCAAATCATCTTTATTCAATGCGTGATGCATAGGCAGACAAATGACCATCTCCGCTACTTTATGCGCATTTGGTAGATTCGCAGGGTCAGCACTCTCCAATCCACGATAAGTTGAAAAAGTACTGATAAGCGGATAGAAATAGCGACGTCCCAGTATATTGTGTGCCTTCATCTTAAAATAAAGTTCATCGCGAGTCATCCCATACTTTTCCGCATCTACAAAGATGGGAAAATAGGCATAGTTGTGCTGCACATCAGGCATGTCATCAAAAAACGTAATACCTTCTACATTGCGTAAAGCATCACGATAACAAACAGCTACCTGACGACGAGCCTCAATAGCTGCATCCACTTGTTTCAAATTCAACAGCCCATACACGGACCGGATTTCGTCCATTTTACCGTTAATGCCAGGAGCCACAACTTCCGCCTCTCCGGCAAAACCAAAATCCTTCAGATAATTAATATTTCTTCTAGAGCTTTCATCATGCGTCACTAACGCACCGCCTTCAACTGTATTATAGACTTTAGTTGCATGGAAACTCAATATCGACATATCGCCGACACGAAGAATACTTTCTCCATCAACTTTTACGCCGAAAGCATGAGCTGCATCATAAATCACTTTTAAATCATACTTATCAGCAATTTCTTGTATACGTGCCATATTACAAGGGTTACCATAAACATGTACCGGCATAATAGCCGTAGTGCGTGACGTGATGGCCGCTTCAATCTTATCCGGATCAAGATTGCACGTATCCGGTTCTATATCAATAAACACTGGAGTAATGCCATTCCACCATAAAGAATGAGTGGTCGCTACAAAGCTATAAGGAGTAGTAATAACCTCTCCCGTAATATGAAGTGCCTGTAAGGCTGTCATTAATGGCAAAGTCCCATTAGTAAACAAGCTGATATAGGATACGTCTAAATAATCACATAAAGCCTTTTCAAGTTCTTTATGATAATATCCATTATTAGTAATCCATTTGCGTTGCCATATATCCTGCAAGTAAACATTTAACTCCTCCAAAGATGGTAATAAAGGGGAAGTTACTGTAATCTGCTGTTCCTTCATGGTTTGTAATCTCAGTTGTTTTTTCTTAGTAGTAATTACCTAACAGTATCATATTCTCTCTACAAACCCTACCGGCACTTCTACCATCGCAGCTCCCAGCATATTAATCCTGACGGCTACCTTACTTTTTCCATCCATTGTTATCAACTCCCCTGTTAATCCTGTCAACGGCCCCTTGATAACTTTTACCTGTTCGCCCGGCTGGATACGCTCCGAACACATCTCAACCGCTTCTTCCGAATAATCGAGCATAAAGCGGAAACGTTCCATTTGTGCATCCGGGATGATTGCCGGAGCACTTTCTCCGCGCAATACCATAAAGCGGCTTACAGAGGGAAGACGAAGCACAGAAATACGTTCGGAAGGAGCTATCCGGGCAAAAACAACCATAGGAATCACGACCCGCTGCACTTTCTTGTTTCGGTCACTCCAACGACGTGTTTCTTCCTGCAACGGAAGAAAAGATTCAAATCCCAATGCCGACAGACGTTCGTAGGTTTTCTTCTCCCTGTTACTCTGCACACAAACAACCAACCAACACTTTTTTTCATCCATAATAACTCCTCCAATTCTATCATTTAAAGTCACAATAAGGTACCCTCCAAGCGCGCTCCGCTCCCGCCAGTCACATACATGACGGCTACCTGAAAAATTTTATGTCTTATCTATCTGACTTTTTTCCTTCTTTTCTATCCTGTAAAAAGGAAAAAGCCAAGTTTATCAATTAACAGCTTCTTCAGCTCCTGAACCAAACTCGTATTGCAACGTCCGTCTCAACCCTTCTTCCATTGAGAAAGCCGGCTTAAAACCCGATGACTGTACTTTAACAGAATCAAACTGAGTCACCGCACAGAACTTCTTCACACGAACAGAACTCACCGACAATTTTCTTCCCGTTATCTTAGCCAAAGCATCAAAGCAATATCCACCCAACATTCCCAACCAATAGGGGTAATGTGTGGTAGGAATATGTTTATTCAACACCTCTCCGACATGATACACCAAATCATTCATTGTGAAATCCGGCTTATCGATATAATTGAATACATGATATCCCTCCATATTATTCTCAATCAGAAAAGCGATAAAAGCAACTACGTTACCGACATAGGCCATCGACTTCCGGTTTTCACCGTCTCCTACCATCAGAAATCGCCCGGAAGTAATCTGCCGCAACAAATTATATACATTCCCCCTGTTGCCCTCTCCAAAGATAACTGTGGGACGAAGAATATGAATGTTCCACTCCCGATGCGTATCATACCACTCCTGCAGCATACATTCCGCCTGCCACTTACTACGACCGTAATCATTGAACGGATCGGCCGGATGCAATTCTGATGGATTATCTTTGTTCAATCCATAGACAGCAACAGAACTGGTGAATACCAAACGGGCAACTCCATTACTTTCCATAGCCTGAAGCGTATTACGTGTCCCTTCCACATTCACCGTATAGTAAAGCGATGCAGGAGTTACGTTGTCTTTATGTTCGGCAGCCAATAAAACCACAAGATCAGTTCCTGCCAGCAACTCCGTCAGCTTCTGTACATCCTGCACATCAGCTATTTGTGTCAGATGAGGATAAAGTTCACTCTGCTGCTTGTCAATATTGAGCAGTTCAATGTTCGGAACAGTCTGTAACAGCCCGATCAAACGACTTCCCACGAATCCGGAACCACCGATAATAGCTATTTTCATATCATTAAATTTAATTATTTGCCACCCCATGTTTTGCCCGGATTAGCTCCCGCCTGTCCAACCATAAATGGAAAGCAATCCACAGTACGATATCTATAAAAATCACGATGTTGTTGCTGATATATTCTACCGCAACAATATTGAAGAAGCTAAAGAACAATGCCAAAGCCAGAATAAGAATCATTGCGACATAATGAGACATCCCTACTCTCAGAAACTTATGATGTATATGATTCTGGTCGGGCATAAAAAGAGGCTTATGCTGAAAATAACGTATCCGCACCACACGGACTACATCAAAAAGAGGGACAATCAATGTAGCGAAAGAAACTACTATCGCTCCTTCGGAGAAAGGCTTTATCAACGGATTATTCATCGCATAGCTGATTGCCAGAAAAGCCATCGAGAGCCCCAGCGTCAGACTGCCAGTATCCCCCATAAAAATTCGTTGTCTTCCTTTCGATTTGCCGAACACATTGTAATAGAAAAAAGGACATAGCACCCCTGCGGTGATAAAGGCAAAAACAGCATGTAACCATGCTGCATTATAAATAAACAAGAAACCAAAAACCAAAGCCCCCATACCGACCAGGCCGGAACAGAGCCCGTCGATTCCATCAATCAGGTTAACGGCATTAATAATAAAGACTGCCACAAACACCGTCAGAGGCATCCCAATCCAAGGAGATAAAGTAGTTATTCCGAGTAGTCCATACAAATCATTAATCCAGAGTCCGGATAACGGAAGAAATGAAGAAGCAACAATTTGAGCTACGAATTTTCTACGATAGTTAATCCTAATCAAATCATCTATCACTCCGACCATATTCAAAATGAGCAAACCTATCATCAACAATAAAAATTGGAAAGGTATAAATGGGTCTTGAAGATGGGACGTTATTTCCAGTTTATACATAAAAAACATAGATAGCACTAATAGAAAGCACTGCACCGGGACGAACACAACTCCTCCCAAACGTGGTACTATACCGCTATGGGTCTTTCGACCACCTACAGAATCAAACAGTCGTTTTCTAAAAGCTACGAGCAAAATCTGAGGAGTGATAATCCACCCCATAAATACCGCAACTAAAAATGCTATTGCTATAAAAAAATAATTCATCCCATAATTCACTTTTTCCAACAAACGAGTGCTGTCGTTTTCTACTTTTCATTAAACAAGAATCATCCGGCCTGATTTTAAAGCCATACTATTCTACGCGCAAATTAGTCGCATAATCATCTAACATACAACACATTAACTATACATGATTCCCCTATACTCTTTACTCTCTATTTTGTAATAGAGAGTAATAATGTCTATTATGTATATATATAATTGATTGATAGAGGGTTATGTACAACCATATACTATATATTATGTTTCATACCCTGCATATACGTAACAGGCTTTAATTTTATTCATTATAATACATTGGCAATAAAGTGATTATATTAGACCATACTGAATCAATTATGAAGCATAATGGAGTATAATCGCTTTGTTGCCATTAAAAAGGGAAAAATATGAGAGGGGAACAATCACCGAACGGATTACATTACGCCAGGGAACATTTGTCATGCAAAAATTACATGACAGATATTGATACAGGATTCAAATATATTAAATTCGACACAGAGAAATGCATAGAGGAAGAGTATACCCACAAAAATTATCTTTTATTTTTTTTAGAAGGAGATTTTTCAGTATACTGTAACCAATTTTGTAACCGCACGTTTCATAGCAATGAAATGGTAGTGTTGCCTAAATCTTCAATGATAAAGATTTCCGCAACAGACAAATCTCAAATGCTGGCTATGGCATTTGATATACCTCAAAGCAACTGTGACAAACTTTTATTTCAAGGTTTGAGCTCCATTTGTGAAAATATTGACTATGATTTCAGCCCTATCCCCATGCGTTATCCACTAATGCCATTCCTTGAAACTGTAGTCCACTGTTTGAGGAATGAAATGAACTGTACATACCTACATAATGTAATAGAACATGAATTTTTCTTCCTACTCAGGGGATTCTATAATAAAAAAGAAATTGCTACACTTTTCCACCCTATCATTGGCAGGCAATTAGAGTTTAGAGATTTTGTCATGCAGAACTATTCAAAAGTAAATAATCTTGATGAGCTAATTACACTGTCAAATATAGGAAGAACCAGCTTCTTTATTAAATTCAAAGAAGAATTCGGAATTACCGCAAAACAATGGATGATGAAACAATTAAAGAAACGTATTTTGGGAAAAGTTATAGAACCGGGTATATGTGTCAAGCAACTAATGGAGGTATGCAACTTTGAGTCGCAAGCTCAGTTATACCGCTACTTCAAACAGCATTTTCGCTGTACTCCAAAGCAATTAATAGACCGTTATCAGGCGAAAACCGATAATCTTTAAGGAGAACTGCGGGATCGTACAAAAGGAGAGTATTAATGTACTTTTTGATAATGGCTATTCGCAAAAAATAGTCTTATTTTGCAACATCGCTATTATTAAGCGATTGATATACTCTCTATTACAAAATAGATACCGTTTACAAATATAAGTTATAAATATGAGTTTTACAAAATTTGAAGAACAAATTCATGTTTCATATTATAACAGATTGGTCACAATACGATTCACCCGCGCCAGCGTCTCCTGATCGAATTCTTTAAGATATACTCTCGTCATTTCTTCTGAAGTATGCCCTAATCCCGCACTGATGATAGAAATAGGCGCCCCGCTTTCTCTTGCCAGTGTAGCCCAGGTATGGCGCGCAGTATAGGTAGTCAGCCGGACATTTATATTTAACCGAAAAGTGATCTTTTTTAAATACCGGTTCACCCTGCCTAAAGCCAGGCGATACTGATCGTAGATAGATGTCGACAAAGATGTATCAATAATTGGAAACACATATTCACTGTCATTCGCGTATTTATCAATCAATCCCTGCATCTGAGGAGTGACAACTATATGAATCAGCTGTTGTGACTTATGACGTCGATAGCTCAATATTCCATCACGAATATTCTTCTTTTTTAGAAATACAATATCAACGAAAGCCATTCCCTGGGCATAGAAGCTAAACAAATACATATCCCGCGCAATGTCCATCCCAGAATGAACAGGTAAAATAAGCGAAGAAAGTTTCTTCATATCATCTTTATTGATTGCACGTTTTATAGTCTTGCAGGGTTTTGTCTGAATATAAGTAAAAGGATTCTCGCTTTTAGGCTTAAATCCATCCCGGATAGAGGAATTATAAATCGTCCGGAAATTACGCAGATAATAATTAATCGTATTCCTCGCCAGTCCTTGTGCATTCAAATAGTCCTCATACCCTACCACAAAGCTGAAGTTTATTTCCTCCATCCTGATATCCGACTTACGCGCAGATTTCATACCTATATATTTTTTCAGAGAAATATAGGTGCTATGATAGGCGGCTGCAATACCGTCTTTCCCCATCTTTTTTTTATAAGAAATCTGTGTTTCTATATACTGCATAAGTAGATACGAACGATGATTCTTCTTCTTTTTAAACTCTACGATATCATCTACTAAATACTCTTCATTGTTCCTTTCCAACTCCAATATACGATTCTGGAATCGCTTATAGTCCCGTTTCAACTCACGATTTATCTCCTTTATTTCTTTCATGGAATAAAGCGATGCTTCACAATACTCAACCTCCAAAGCTCCATCAGCCAGTTGTTGCTGAAAGATATGATACTTGGTATAATAAAGCAACTTTCGCCTCCGGTGGATAAACTGAAAAACCAATGGAAATGTACCATTATTAAGCATTCGCTGTTTATTGAGCAATAACTTTATAGATGCCATAATTCTACTTTAAACCTGTTAATTTTTTATTCAAAACAGTGCAAAAGTATAAAATGTTCTTTACTTATAGAATTCTTTAAAATTTAAAATGATTCTTTAGTTGCCCTTATATAAATAATTAAAGAATTCCAACAATAAATTGTTTGTTTTATCCTAAATCAAGCATTAATTCGTCAATATAATAAAAATAACTATTTGTGCTTAAACTCGCAAACAAGTCAATTCTGCATTAAAATGAGTAAAGCTTCTTATACTGTTTTGAAAGTTATAACACAAAAATACATAGTTTTTCTAAATCGTTTGCATGTTTCCTACCTTCTTAATGTTCTATTTTTCGAACTACATTTAACATGTATTTCTCTAAAACCAATAGATCGGAAAACCAAAATACGAATATCAAAACTGCCACAATATATGTATCCAAAATCAAAACTGCTCAGATTTAATTCCTCTTTTTTCGAAAAAAGAGAGACTTGAGTGAATTAAACAGGCGCCCGGTTTATAGCCCCTATAGCAGTTCTAAGATTTTGTTTACTTAGATTACCGCGCAGTATGTCTGCGATAATTACCAACAACAATCATTATCAAAGAAAGACAATTGTAGTTATACAAAAAATAGCAACAAGTTTATATAAACCAGCCTATACGTTTATAATAAATTCCATGATCGTTTATAATAAACGTCCCCACCGTTTATTATAAACTCCCCAAATGAAATTCGCAATAAAATCATTAAGTTTTTAAGACAAAAAAGGCTGCAAACTTCATAAAGTCTGCAGCCTTTAGCCTATATCTGGTACTCTATCACCTAAGGTTTCTCAGGAAGATAGTCCATACTTGTTGCTATATTATACCATTTAGGAATATGATTTTACTTTTTTCTTTCATCTGTTTTTTATAGGTTTATGCTATTGATCTACAAATATACAACATTTAAAAGCGTTTGTCAAGTACCTGCTGCATTTTCAAGTATTCAAGCGATTATTTCACGACTCTCGGTTCAATGACCTTTCCGCTAATAGAAACCACTCCCTGATCTGAGATAGTGAAATCCTTGAAATAGGAAGTACGCGGATGTATTTTCTCTTTGCTCCAGTGAGCATGGAAAATGTATTTCCAGCTACCATCTTTGCATTGGAAAGGCGCACCATGTCCCGTACCGACCAATCCCATGCCCTCAACTCCTTGCAGAAGCGGATTCTTGCTATACTTAACCCACGGTCCCATTGGCGACTTGGAGGTGGCATAGCCTACTCCATAGCCCTTATTCTGATAATGGTTGGCAGAATAAATCAGATAATATGTTCCATTCTTCTTCAGTACAGAAGGCCCTTCTGCTACTTTAGCTTGCAAAAGTTCCCACGGTGCTTCCGCTTTCACACATTGAGATAATGTCTCCGTTTTAATCTTCATCAAATCATCGGTCATCCGAGCTACCCAAATAACATTTCCATCAGTAAAACGCACAAAATAAAGATAGGGAGTACCATCGTCATCTATAAAGAGGGAAGTATCAATGCTTTTCTCCTCCCAAACAGGTTGTTTCACTTCCTGCCGGAACGGGCCTACAGGGGAGTCGGAAGTAGCCACACAGATATGCTCTTCTACCGAATAGAACATATAAAATTTCTTCTTCGATTCGATATAGTAAACCTCCGGTGCCCAAAAGCCCCACTTCCCGTATGAATCGGCTACCGACAGCGCTTGTCCCTCCCGTTTCCAGTTCTTCAAATCGTCGGAAGAAAAACAGGCGAAACCTTCACCTTTCGTTGTGCCGCCGGTACCATAAGCATAATACTTGTTATTATAAAGCATCACATACGGATCGGCGATGGGCAGGCGATCCGACTCGACACTCACTTCTTTTTCCGGAGTATTCTTTCCTTCTTTCTCCATTGCACTACTTTTTCCGTTGCAAACCAACAGGATGCAAAGAAGCAAAAGAGCATTCATCCCTTTCTTTATCATAGACAGACTTTTTAAGTTTATAATTGCAGACAAAGTTACTTATTTTTTTGGGCAAAACAGTTATGCTCTGCACCTTAACCATCAATAATGACACAGGGCGGGCTAAAAAGTTTTTTTAGTCCACCCCATACCAACAATCAGATAAATATCATGAGTAAATTGAGTCGGTTATTGCAGAGCATCACAGATTTCCTTATTCATCTTCCTCAATGTTTTCTCATCCAGTTTGATAACCTTACGGTCATAAGTCAATAATCCGTTTACTTCTACTTCCACATCCGTAGTCTGCGTATAGACAGCAGCCGAGAATCCACGGGGAATCAGTTCTTTCAATACATTGGCATATTCCATATATTTATCGGTTGCCTCCTTAGAAGTATTAAACTGAACATATCCCCAGTTACGATCCGGTTCCCAAAGATGCTCTTTCAACACCAGGCCGATACCACCATATTCTCCGAGTACTGTAGCACGCTGGGCGTCATACAGAAACATTTCCGGCCCCGGATAATGGTGCAAGTCAAGCATATCACCACAAGTATAATGGTTACCACCACTGGCAGGATTCACTAGGCGTGAAGGGTCATATTGTTTGGTCCATTCTGCAATTTCAGGAGTCTTGAACTGTCCCCAGGCTTCATTAAACGGTACCCATGTACCGATGCAAGGATAAGAATAAAGACAATCGATGATTTCTTTCCATTCTTTACGATAGGTTGCTTCCGATTCTGCGGAACGTTTCTTCTCCGTTCCTGTAAAATACTCGCGCATCTGCCATTCCGGATTCTTATCTCCGCTCGGCATATCCTGCCATACAATAATTCCCAGACGGTCGCAATGCGTATACCAACGAGCCGGTTCCACCTTGATATGTTTACGGATCATGTTATAACCAAAGTCTTTTGTCTTTTGAATATCATATACCAATGCCTCATCACAAGGAGCCGTATACAGCCCATCGGGCCACCAGCCTTGATCTAAAGGACCGAACTGGAACTGGTCCTTATTATTCAACTGCAAGCGCACAATGCCGTTCTTGTCTCTCTTGGTAGAGAATTTACGCATGGCAGCATAACTCTTGACCTTATCCACCAGCTTATTACCTTCGAACAGGCTGATCTCCAAATCATACAAAGAAGGGGACTCCGGTGACCATAACTTCACATCAGCCGGCATGGCTATTTCAACAGGAATACCATTAATGGAAACTCCTTTAGCCACCAGTTCCTTTCCATCGAACACCTTCACTTCTATTTTGTCCGATAGCTTCTTCTCATCAGTAGCAACTTCTACTGTCAGTTTATTCAGATCGATATCAGGAGTTGTTTTGATGTTCGTGATAGACTGTGCAGGCACAGGTTCCAGCCATACTGTCTGCCATATTCCACTAACCGGCGTATACCAGATACCGGAGGGCTTATTCACTTGTTTTCCTCTGGGCTGAGTACCACTATCCGTCGGGTCCCAAACCTTTACTACCAGTTCATTCTCTCCATTCTTCAAGGCAGGAGTGATATCGAATGAGAAAGGAGTAAAGCCACCAGTATGCTGTCCTATTTTAATTTGATTTACCCAAATATCTGTTTTCCAGTCAACAGCACCAAAATGCAGCAATACACGTTCGCCTTTCCATTTTGACGGCACAGAGAATTTGCGTTGGTACCACAAATCATTTTCCTTTCCAAGTCTTTTTCCTACACCGGACAAGCTGGATTCTATCGCAAAAGGAACCAGGATCTGTCCCTCATATTTTTGAGGAGCCGCCTGCCCTACCGGAGTTATGGCGTAATTCCACAACCCGTTCAGGTTCACCCAGTCCGGACGTTCCATAATGGGGCGGGGATACTCGGGCAACACATTCTCAATGTCTATTTTGGTAGCCCATTCTGTTTTAATCCGTTCTCCTGCCGGTTTCCACTGAGCAGACAGATACGGACAATTTAAAAATACGACTAATAAGATAATCAATTGTTTCATCATGATATAATTTAAAAGGTTTCTGCAGGACGCAACCTGTACTGTTTTATTTCTTCAGGAAAGTCTCCGCACGTCCGGGAGTATAAAGTTCCCACAAGGAAGCAACCGTCCATCCGGGAGCAAAAATATCGTTGTAATATCCTTTTCCATTCTTTCCATAATCCCAGTTGGTGTGCTGAACCACTTCAGGATAATAACCGACCTTGGCAATGCCGCACATATGGCCCTCATGAGGCAGCAACTGACGCATGGAGGTCGAGATCACCTCTGCAAAATCAGACAAGCGGTTCTCTTTGTATTCTTTGGACAACCAACGAAGCACGTCAGCAAATTCAAAAACAAATACATCGATATGATTATTTTCCACTGACACATTTCCCCAACCGCGGGTTTTCATGCCAATGTCTCCCAACATCTGTCCCGGAGCAAACGGAACGTCCCACAGATAATACCATGACAGGGCAAAATAGGCGGCCTTCTTTGTCAGGTCAGCATAATGCTTATGTTCTTCGCCTTTCGTAATCAGTGAAAGATAGTATGTAGCAGTGGCTGCATACAGTGATGCTTCTTTGTCCTCGCAGTTCGCATCAAGTGTGGAAGAGAAATAGTCTGCTTTGGAGATCAGTTCCTTCTCAAGATATTCGGCCGTCTTTCTGGCGCTGGCAAGATATCGTTTGTCCTTGAAATATTTATATCCCAACACTAATGGCAATGTTGCTGAAGGAGTACTGCCTCCACTCTTATCAACAATCGTAAAGTCATCACGGAATTTTCTAGGGAAGCTGCCGTCAGCGTTCTGAAGTTTCAGGAACATTTCAAACATCTGTTTGACACGCTGTTCCCATTCCGGGTGCTTGCGTCCCTGTTTCTTTTCGTATGCCAGAAAATGAAGTATCGCATAAATTCCTTCAGATTGACGTCGAATACTATGTACCGGTTCTTTAAACCCACGGTTTAAATTGACAAATTCCTTAAAGAAACCCGCCGGTGTAAATCCATTCTTCAGATAACTGTCAAAGATCTTAAGACTATTATCCTTCAGTTCTTCACGATTGGTTTCCCAGCCATATTCCCAAGCATTGAACGAGTTCAAGAGCACACGTCCCACGAAACCAATTTCCGCTTCACCGTTACTCTTACAGTCATCTGTTCGCAGACCGACGCCCGAATTATAGGTCAACTCCGGCTTGCTTACCAAGCTATTCACAAAGTAATTGCTGAGCGTCTGCTTCATATCAGAAATGGAGTAAGGAGTGTCAACTGGTTTCGGAGCATAAGTATCATAAGAATATTCCCAGGCATGACGTACAAAATCGGAGAAGTCATCCGCACTGTTTTCCGAGATTTCCCAAGTTAACATGATGTTTTCCCCTTTCTTCAGCAGTTGGAAAGCTTTTACTTTAGGAGCCAATGTCAGTTTACGGATATAGCTTCTGGGAGCTTCCTCATAGGGGAAACCGAAAGAAAGCGCAGCCACTCCATTCTGATTTTCAAAACCTGTAAAACCCAAGGATGTTTTTCCGGAAAGAATCACTTCACCTTCCTTATGTGTAGTCAAAGCGTCGGTCGTAAACTTATCCAGTCGGTTTATCGTCATATATCGCTTGTCCTTCTCATTATAGATGCCCGTCAATGGAGCACTCAATCTATCCTCACGGACTACCCAACTATCAGATGTATGGAATGAAGGAGCTTCTTTGGGCGAGCGCAGATTACGGCGATACCAAAATCCGGGCATATAAAACAAGCAATCGTCGTGACGGAAACCGGTAGACACATTCTGTCCATAATTAAAGTACACATCCTCCAGAGCTGTAATGCACATGTCAATATGTAGACGCCCATTAGCTTCCTTGACCTTTTGAGAAATCGTCAGCGGAATATTTTCAGAGGCTACTAACTGATAGGCAGAATTATCATTCTGCGTTCTCTTTAAAATTAAAGGGTACTGCTTAGCCTTATTTCCGGGCACTTTCAAAGAAATATGTGCATTGACCTGTTCCGGTGTATAATTAACGGCCCAGGCAGACCCGGTCAATAGCCCGATAGCTATTCCACAAAGCAAGAATTTTAAGTTCATACAGCTCATCATAATTATATGAATCAGCACTAATCCTGATTCTGTTAATACTTTATTTAGATATATTTCCCAAGCCATTACCGGCTCTTATCAACGAGGACAAAATTAGCGAAGATCACCTTATCTCAGTAAAACAAATTGAGCAATTAGTAAAAGAATTCGTTCTAAATGGATGCAGAATGAGTAAAATAGTACCAAAACAGAACATATTATGTCCTTTTTGCCTGTTCATCGAGTGCCGATATCTGAAGATCCAGTCTCACGCAGCCATATCCGTTATGATAAAAGCATCCGCAGCTTCCCTCTCTCAAAAGGGAAACTACGGACTATGATTCTCCTTGATTTATGCGGCAATAAAACAAGAATAAGGAAATACTCTGTTATTTTTCCAGAAGAGCGACAGTACACCAAAGAACGGGACCTTGTCCATGATAATCACCAGTACGACGAGGACGATCATAATAGTACTGTAGATCATTCTTTTTATTGGTTCCGACACAGACTTCTCTGACCTGATTCTTTTCATTAACGTACGGAACCAATGCCAGCCAGGCTTTTCGGGCAGCAGGTGCATACTCTTCCGCATCCAGCCAGCCATTCTTCACCCCCATAATGAATGCGAAAGTAAACATAGCCGATCCGGATGACTCTGTCCAGCAATCAGACTTGTCAATCAACTGATTCCATAAACCATCTGCATTCTGATACTCCTTCAGGCTTTTCATCATTTTCTGATAGCCTTCCAGGATACGAGCACGGTCTTTGTGCTTCTTTGGCAAACAACGGAGCAGTTCCGACATACCCGCCGCCATCCATCCGTTCCCACGTCCCCAATAGAAAGGAACATCCGGTGCATGATAGAAAAGACCATTCGGGCGTTGCAATTCATCCAGGTACATCACCATTTCTTTCGCTGCGCGGTCGATATATTTACGGTCCTTCGTCACTTTATACGCATGAGTCTGCACAATCGTAATCATGTACATATCATCAATCCACAAACGTGTCTGCCAGGAATACCCTTTTTCAGCCCATTCCTTTTCTTTAGGCTTTGCATTTGCGGGAACTTCCCACTGAGAGTCGGCATAAGGCAGTCCAAGATACCAGTATTTCTTATCCTTTGTCACCCGGTACATATCCAGTGGAAGGCTGCCGAACATATTCAAATCCACATGATTCATAATCGGCTGCAGCGCCTTCTCTGATGTAAACAAAGGGGCAAACTTATCTTCCAGAAGCTTTATCAACTCTTTATCTTTTGTTACCGCAGCATATTTCAGCGCGCCATTCCAGTAGAATGTTTCCGGATATCCAATCCATTTACCGGCATGAAGTGCGTGCTTCTCGCCTACAAAGCGGTATGCCAAACGCTTACCGACCTCTTCGGGAGTGTATCCTTCCGGGAAGTCCGTCAGCAATTTAGTCTGAGCTGATAATAGTTGAAAAGGCAACAAGAGCAATAATAAAAGTAGTTTTTTACACATAACGACTTATTTTTATTTATTATACAATTATAGAATATCTACGGGGAGTTATTTAACCTTCAGGTTCTTTACATTGTCGCACACGGCCACTGCTATTCTTGAGTCCGCACAACCATAATAGAGGTATAACTTCTTCTTGTAATACGCCAGTCCTTCGATAAATACTGTTCCGTCTTTGTATTGCCCGCTCTTCTCAAAAGGTGCTTCAGGCACAAAGAAAGGTTTATCCAGCCGATCCAGTACTTTATAAGGATCATTATTATCAAATAAGAACTGTCCGGCACAATAGGCGCCTGCCGGATAAGCGGTATCCCTGTCCTTCCCTGCATTTTTTCCATTATACAGAAGCACAATACCCTTTTTGGTCCGTATAGCCGGAGGTCCGCATTCTGTCATCTGACAGTCAAAATGCCCTTTACGCGGTCTCGCCAACTTCTTTAATTCATTCTTCTCGTCCAGTACCGGATACCAGTCCACAAGGTTGTCAGAAGTAGCCGCGTGAACAGCATACTCTCCCCAGTACATGAAATACTTGCCGTCTACTTTATCAATAACAAGCTTTTCTTTCTTTACTTTGGTCAATATAGAAGCGGATTTACTGGCTATCTTAGTGAAGCGTCCATTATATGCCTTTTCAAAAGCAAGTCCATGCTTTGTCCAGTTTTTCAGATCCCGGGAGGTGGCTACAGCGATACGCGGTGTCTTCCGATTCCATGCCGTATAAAGCATCACATACAGTCCGTCTTCTGTCATTGCTACACGCGGGTCTTCACAACCACCTGGCCATTCTATACCTTTAAAGTTATCTTCCGCTGGAAATAATACCGGAGTGTCCAGTCTTGTCATTGTGACTCCATCCGTGCTCTCAGCATATCCGATACGTGAAGTCCTTTTACCGATGCCCTGTGCTGAATTATCTTCCGCCCGGTAAAGTACGACTATTTTCCCGTCTTTCACGGTAGCCGCCGGATTGAATGTATCACTCTCTTCCCACTTCACCTGTTGCTTCTGCATCGGACAATAAAAAGAAGTAGGTTGAGGTGAAATTACGGGATTAGCACCTTCAGGACGTACGAAGGGACCGAGCACCCAACTTCTGTTATCCTCTTTACCTGTAGTCGTATCCGTAGAAGGTTTCATGGTAAATCCACATAACATCAATATACCGGTCAGACTAATTACGAGTTTTAGTTTCATCTTATTTTCCTGCTTTATTCATAATAAATCATTTACCTTTACAACAAATATTGTCCCTCCTCCTTCAATCTTTTACGCAGATAATCAATATCGATTTTGTGGACATCATTCTTTGCCTGTTTTATAGCATGCACTGCAGCCATTCCGGCAGCTTCGCCAGTCACCAGACAAGGAGGCATTACCCGTAAACTCCCGAATGCTTCTTCATCAGTAGATATACAGCGTCCTGCAGTCAATACATTTTTCAGTCCTTTAGGTGTCAGGCAGCGATAAGGGATTCCATGAGATTCTCCTTTTTTATAACGTGTCTCTTTATGACCGGGTTTATGAACATCTATATAATAACAGTTACGCCCGATTTCATCCTCAAAAGTTCTACGTTCTTTCCAGTCCTCTACCGTAAACGTATAATCACCTTCAATCCGACGGCTATCTCTGACTCCAAGCAAAGAAGCAGTCTTCACCAAAAAAGCACTACCAAAAGTTTTGGGCTGAACATCCTTCATTGCTTCCAAATATTGTCCTGCAATTTGCCGACCTGCCATCATTGCCTGCGTAGTTGCCCAGGGATCAGTTGAATCGACATTATCAAGATGCCCGGCATTGAACTGCACCACATCCGGACCAATAAAATTACTATTAAAATGCTTATCTATCAATGGATATTTCCCAGACTCAATCGCTTTATAAACAGGGCTGTTCTTATTACTAGTATGTAATGAGGGCCCTGTCAGATTGTAGTTATAGCTATCGACATTAGCAAACGAGAAGCATAAAGATGAGCTCTGTACCACCCCACTATCATCTCCTCTCTTGAATGATGCGCCTGCCCATGCCGCCAAATCCCCGTCACCTGTCGCATCAATAAAAACTTTTGCCTTGAAAGCAACAAGCCCGGATTTATTTGCGACAATGATAGCGTCTACCGTTTCATCGGCTGCTTTTTCTACAGCAGCAACTCTTGAGAAGAAAAGTACTCGGGCTCCCGATTCAGTAACCATCTGATCATAAACTGTCATCAGATATTCGGGATTTATACTCACCCAATTCATTTTCTGTTTTCTCTCATGCGGTACTCCTTTCCTCGAAGCTTCAAAAATTTTCTCTGCCAGACCTCTATAAATAATCTTCTCACCATCAGAAAACGGACACCATGCCGGAACCATACCAGCTGTGCCCATCCCGCCAAGTTGCCCCATTGCTTCAATCAATAGAGTCTTGGCCCCTTCGCGTGCTGCCGAGATAGCGGCAGCACAACCGCCAGGCCCTCCGCCAACTACAATAACATCCCACCGATCATCTACGGCAATCTTTGTATTCTTCAGACTCAGCCTGGATTGCGTTGTTTCTCCCTGCGTATTGAGAGTAGGTACAGTGAAAGCTGCGGTCAACAGCCCTGCTTTTTTTAAGAATTCTCTTCTAGAAGTCATAGTATTCTATTTATCATTTGGTGAACATTAGTTCCTTTGTCCGATTCACTAACACTCAATTAAACAATCCGCCTATCAATGCAGCCATAAATTTAAGTTTCATCTTACTTAAGTTTGTGCTTTTGACTATCGATATTCCATCCTTTTAATACCAATATTGCTCCTTCACCCAGTTTTTCCTTTGCCGTCTCGATCGTTACCGTCTTCTTTTCACCCGGAGTCAGGGAGAAGAAGTTATCCGTATAGAATGACGGACGTATCGGACTCATCTTTGCATTAAGGAATTGAAGTTGATTGAAGAAAGCTATCTGATTGGATGTATTCCTCATAGTGATATCAACAAAATAGTTATCACCTTCTTCCCTCACCTTATAAGCCAGTTTCACTTTAGACGGCCGGAGTTTACTCAAATCCTCAAAGCCAGAGGCTGCCGGACCGGTCAAGGTCGTCTTGCCTTCATACTTATCGTTGGAACGCCAGTAGAAATTAGAAGAGACCTCTTTTCCTTTCTCATCTTTCAGTATTAATTTGATAAAGTGAACTTGAGAGATGCCTTCGGGGAAACGGATGGTCAATGCATCATTCGCTACTCCATCTGCCGGTAAATTAACAGCAGCCGATTCTTCAAACACCTTCCGGCTATTTATATCATACACCTGTGCTGTAACTTTGTAGTTATCAAAAGAACGATAGAAATCATTCACTACGGAAACCGTATTTTTAAGATAATCGAACTGAGCATGCAAAGGTTCTAAAGAATTGGCCGTGTGATAAAGCGAAGCTGTCGGCTCCAGAGACCAGTCCCACATACGAGAAGCTACCTGCCTCATAGAACAGTTATGATACCAAAACAAAAGCCCTGAACAAAAACGGTCACCATAATCCAGTTTATTATAGTTCCATACTTCCCAAATGCTCTTGGAGTTTATTGCACCCAGCAATTGTCCTTTCTGAGCAAATTCGTCAATCGAAGATGACTTTCCATAATGATTTACCAAGTCTGTATACATAGTAGTCATCAGATGGAAACCATTTCCATCCAGATAATCCCACACTTCTTTGTTGATAGGCCACAGGTCTTTCTCATCCATCATTTCCCGGAGTATTTCTACTGTAGGAAGAGTCGGTGCACCATATTCAGGATTAAAGCCATCTACACGACTACCTCGTGGAGAAGCTGTATTTTCATAATGCTGCATCGGATTCACCTGTTTATAAGGGCTGCCATCATGTACTCCGGCACACTCCGACTGCATCTGATATCCGCGTGTACCATCCAACTGATTCAGCAGTTCGGGAGTACCGGTCATTTCTGTGCTTTCATTGGAAGCAACATAATAAGCCAGAGACGGATGATTACGAATACGCTTCACTGTAGACTCCACGTTACTCATATAGAGAGCCTTGTCATGCGGATGACGAGTATCCCCTGTCATCCAGAATTCCTGCCATACCAGCAAGCCCAATTCATCACAAAGCTGGAAGAAATAGTCAGATTCAGCAATACCACCTCCCCACATACGCAGAAGGTTGACGCCCGACTGGCGGGTATAGCGCAATTCAGCATAAGTACGTTCGTCAGAGTGTCTCAACATAGCTTCCGGTATCCAGTTCGTACCACGGATAAACAACCGTTTACCATTCACATAAAAGACACGTGATTTGTCCGGTGTTTTAGTATCGGAAGTGATTTCACGAATGCCAAATCTCGTCTTTACGGAATCACAAACCACTCCGTCAACCGATACGGTCAACTTCAAATCATATAAGTTTTGCGGTCCTTTGTTGACCGGCCACCACAAGCGAGGAGAATTCATCACAAGTTGCGGAAACTCTTCCGGAGAAAAAGTAACCAGTTTTTGTTCTCCCCGAATCACCCGGAATGATTTCTCAAAGGATATATTCTCACCAACAATCTCACCTTTTACTTTGCAATTAATACCACTATTGCTAGTTGACGGATTGATCACTTCTACAGATACGGTCTCACGCGCTTGGTCATAATCCGGTTTGCGCAATTCAGACTTAATAAACGGATGACGTAGAGCTACCTTTCCGGTAGCATAGATAGAAATATTTTTCCAGATACCTGTATTACGATCACGGATACCATCCATAAAGGTAAAGTCCCAGCCTACAGTCATCAACATCGTAGTATTCAATCCGATATTACCGTTACCACCATTATGGAATTCTCCGGCAGCCCCCCAAGACTTCGGCTTAGTACTTCCGGGAACATCAACCGGATACACTTTGACAGCCAGTGCATTATTCTTTCCTATCTTTACAAAATCGGTCACATTGATATAGTCCTGTATGAACATACCATTGATGGTACTCAGCAAATTCCCATTCACCCATACTTCTGCCCGATAATTGATACCGTCCAGCTGCAACCAAACATTCTTCCCCTTAAAAGACTGAGGTACTGCAAACTCTGTACGGAACCAATAAGTATAAAAGTCACGTCCGACCTGAGAGAGATCAGGAATCAACTTTGATTCAAGTTTATTATTGACTCCATAATAAGGTTCGGGATATTTCTGATTATACACCAAAGAATTTAAGACTGTACCGGGAACAATGGCTGGCAACCATTTTTCTGTCGGATAATCTGATGAAGATATTTTCTCACCCGGATCTGTGGTATCGCCTGCTTTTATCATTTTCCACTGATAATCTCCATGATGGGTGACTTCCGAATCAAGCCAGATACGATTAAGGTCTCTGGCGTCATTCATCCTATTTTGTGCAGTCAATACTGAACAGAAAAGTAGTAGCAAAATAGAAAAAAGGGTCTTAACAAAGTTGTGCATATTTATGTTATAGTTTTAAATGGTTTTTGGCATGGAACAAAAGTAGAGGTTTCCTTTTATTCAACATGCCAAAAACAGGTCAATAAATAAGATTTTAGTCCCAAAATACTTAAATAAAAGACAAAATTGCCCGTATTCATCGTTATTTTTCCAGAAGAGCAACCGTACACCAAAGATAGGGTGCATGTCCATGATAATCTCCCGTATTACGCGGACGATCATAATAATACTGCATATCGTTCTTTTTGTTGGTACCGACACACACTTCTCTTACTTTATCATTCGAGTTTATATAAGTAAGCATAGCCAACCATGCTCTTCGAGTAGCCTCACCATACTCTTTTACCGGCAACCATCCATATTTCACTCCCATAATAAATGCGTAAGTAAACATAGCCGAGCCCGATGTTTCTACCCAGCAGTCCGGTTTATCAATCAACTGTCTCCACATGCCCTCTTCTGTTTGATAATTTTTCAGACTTGCCATCATACGCTGGAAACCTCTTACAATAGGCAAATAATATGGGCTCGATTCTGGCAGATAGCGAAGTACTTCTGCCATCCCTGCCGCCATCCATCCATTTCCTCTTCCCCAAAAATAGGGTACATCCGGTGCATGATAGAAGAGGCCATTCGTACGTTGTAACTCATCCAGATACATCGCCATTTCTTTAGCAGCACGCTCAACGTATTTCAATTCACCGGTCACTTTATAAGCATGCGTTTGAATGACAGGAATCATATACATGTCATCAATCCACAAGCGAGTTTGCCAACTATATCCCTTCGCTGCCCATGACTTCGCACTTGCACTTGCATTTTCCGGTACTTCCCATTGGGTATCTGCGTAAGGTATACCCATTTCCCGATATCGTTCGTCTTTAGTGATCAGATACAATGTGAGAGGAAGACTACCGAACATATTCCGGTCAACATGGTCCATCCCAGGCAAAAAGTGCCTATCAGTAGTAAAAAAAGACTCAAACCCATCTTTCAAAGGTTGGATCAGTTCATTGTCTTTCGTTACTTCCGCATATTTCAATGCTCCGTTCCAAGTAAAAGTTTCCGGATAACTGAGAGTTTTTCCATTATGCTTTCCTTTTGCAAAAAGCCTTCCCAGCCGTTTGCCTATCTCCTTAGGAGTACTCCCTTCCGGAAAATCAGTCAATAAGGGAGTATCAATTGTCCGCTTAGTCTGCAACATCCATTCCAAGATTTCCACCCCTTCGCCGCCTTGATTCTGATGAATGGTCAACTTATAATATTGATAAGCTTCGTTATTGTTTAACGCCATAAATTTCTTTTCCGCTTTCTCGAACTTCTGCCGGACTCTATTGTCCAGCTCCATCCATTTCTCCTTATCATTCGATCCGTAAAGAGACCACGCACCGGGTGCATTTCCTTCTTTATCTCCAGTTGCCATAACCGAATAATAATGTGCTACAACCGGCTCTTTTCCCTTCCAGATGATAGAGACAGAATTATTAGGAGTATAAAAAGAAGTTACCCAGTCTCCATCAACCAAATTGCTAATATCTTTTCCCTCAGGAGAGTCATCATATTCCGGAGAGATAGTACCCTCTGTCGGCATATTATAATTATCTGCCTTCAACTGATACACATAGGTGTATTTTTCCTTTTCGTCATTTCCCGTACCTTCCTGAGCTGGTGGCACAGATTCTTCATCTTCACTGGAGCAACTATAAAGCATACCTCCTGATGTCTGTATCAGAAATATGCAACACAGCGCTTTCGCTATATCGTGTATCCAGCTATTATATTTCATGGTATTCTTGGTTTATATGGTTATTTTATTCTCACCGGTTCAATCGTTTCTCCTGTGATACTAATTACTCCTTTATCAGAGATATTGAAGTTACTGATATAAGAAGTACGAGGACCTACACTAGTCTCACTTGCATGAGCATGAAAGATATATTTATAACTTCCATCGGCACAGACAAACGGTGCTCCATGTCCTGTACCGACTAGTCCTACAGACTTAGCAGCCTCTTTGTCTCTTCGGAGAATTGGATTTCCACTATACTTGGTCCAAGGTCCTTTAGGAGAACTAGCTGTTGCATATCCTACAGCATAGTCTTTACTTTCATAATGGTTTGCCGAATATATCAGATAATAAGTATTCCCTTTTTTCAATAGCGAAGGACCTTCGGCAATCGTACCTTGTTTTTTCTCCCAAGGTTCAGTAGCACTTATACATTTAGTCAATGTCTCTTTTTTTATACTGGTCAAGTCGTCATTCATTTCTGCTACCCAAATCACGTTTCCCCCGATAAATCGCACATAATAGAGATAAGGAGTACCATCATCATCTATAAAAAATGAGGTATCAATTCCTTTTTCATCTGCTACAATAGGTTTCTTTTCTCTTTGTACGAATGGACCTTCCGGGCTAGTAGAAGTAGCTACACAGATATGTTCATCCACTGAATAAAACATATAAAATAGATTCTTCGACTTCACATAATACACTTCCGGAGCCCAATACCATCTCGTTCCCCAAGAATTTTCCGGTGACAAAGCTTTAATATCATTTCGTTTCCATTGTTTCAAGTCTTCAGAGATATACACTTCAAAACCATTAACACGAGTGCCATATGCATAGTATTTACCTTCATAGTACAATACAAAAGGGTCAGCAATAGGCAATTTATTTTCTACTATAATATCCGGATCAATTGCATCTTCTTTAGCTGGAGTAGCCAATATAGTTACTTTCTCAGAACGCTTCCCATAATTGTCAATAGCCACGGCACTAACCTGATAAATCCCATATTCCACTAATTTAAGAGTATATGAACTGTTTCTCTCACCATATACCCGTACATTTATAGCTTCAGAAAGTTCCTCTTTTCCTTTCAGAGAATAAAGTATTTCAACAATCGCAATATTGGAAGGATTTTTCCATTCTAATAATAATTCATTTGCTCTATTAGTTTCTTTTGCTACAAAACCTGAAATAGGTTCTATAATTACAGTTTTCTGTCCATCCTCTTTTTCTATATTTGTATCAGCCAATGAATCATTACCACCGCTACATGACATTAAACATATAGCACCTAAAATAAACCACATTTTCAAACATATTCTGTATCGCATATAGTTCATAATATTATAAGGAGGACTCTTCCTTCCAACGAGTCCTCCTTCATTATTCAACAAAGTCTAAAATTCCATGTTTTTACCATTGGATTTGCTGATCTTCGTCAGGGATCAAAGTATTAAGCTGACGTAACATCGACAATGATCCTTCTACCTGATAATTAATAGACGATCCCGGAATCTGAGTAATATCCTTAAAAGAGTAGTTCAAGTTGAGAGTAATAAATATTTTCTTCAGATAAACCTTCAATGGATCCATTTCCTCACTTATTGAATAACTCTGTATCCCATTAGTAGTCAATTCTATTTCATCATTATCCGACCACACTTCCAGTTTTTTAGTCTGCAAATCGACAATCTCGTCCGTAAATCGAATAAAAACCTTATATTGTTTACGATCCAAATAATCAATATCTCTTGTACCGGCATAAATAAAAATCGTATTATCATCTACCACATATGCCCGTGTTGACTCAACAGTCAAAGGAACCGTTTTATCTCCTTCTAGATAACACTTGTACTGACTTGCATCATACAAACCCGAATAGTCATTGAATGGAAGAAGGTGCAACATTGCTCTCCGATAATACTTTCTAGGATTAGCCTGATAATCATAAGACGGATCTGTCAATATCTGCAATGGCAACACCCACTTATCCGACTGATCTAATGACTCATCCAATGTGAACTCAACAGGAAGTACCGCCAATGATTCTCCAGCTAACATTTCCACAGTTTCCGGCATATTATAATATTGACTGGGCAATTGCCGAAAATAAAGTTCTTCACGATGGCCATACTGTTCTTCATTCAGTACTGCCAATGTATCAGGATCCAAACCAATATGAATAGTTCGATTTTGTGTATTTACAGTTGAACCACTCATCAAAATCGGAAGGTTATATTTGACTACTCCACCAGAATTGAAACGTACATAAGTTGTCGTCACACCTTGGTCAGTGACATTCGCTTTGAAAGATGCCTGTAGCAAATACTGCTCATCTTCCCATTCATTATTGCAGGCTGCAACCCCCAAAATGGTCATCAACCCTAAAAATAGATAATATATATTTTTCATCTTTCTGATTTTAAAAAGATTATTCAGGATTTGTCCAACCCGGATTCTGAATTAAGTTTATATTGTGTTTTAGCTCTTCATGATTAATCGGCCATAGCCACATCTTGGTAGCAAAAATAGTTGGCAATGTCGTACACATTGTCGGAGTATGAAACTGATCTTTCATCGCTTCCGTAGCTAACATATTGCAACCATACACAGGAGTAGCCTCTTCTACTGGAGCATCCATCCAGCGACGTAAATCCCAGTAACGATGCCCTTCAGCAAAAAATTCAATCTGCCATTCACGTTTCAGTTTAGTACGGAATTTGTCTTGACTACTATATACTTCCATACTATAATCAGGCAATCCTGCACGACAACGAACCGGACGAATACCTTTTTTCATTTCATTAATATCGCGACTAACAGAATGAACTTTATTTCCATCCCATGAAGGAATATCATAAGATCCCGTTAATTCGTTTAGGGCCTCCGCATAAATCATTAGAATTTCCGCATAACGAATAGCCGGATCTGTTTTCTTCTCTAGACGAGTTTGATCATAAGCGGTTTTCTCCGTATAACTAATATCATCCGGATGCACATACTTCTTTACTCCAATACCTGTCTGAAGAGTATAACCACTTGTATATCCATTGTTATACCCTTTATAGCCTCCCCGATAATAAAATATAGGAATATTCTTTTCCTCGTTTTTACTATCCTCCGCATTCAGAAAGTGCCATGTACTTCCATTATAAGCAACTGAAGCATAAAATCGTGGTTCGCGCCTCACATATTGTTTGGATACACCCTCACCTAACGGTCCTAATTCCGGATACTGTGCAAGTTCACTTGCTTCCACATAACCTGCCGGTCTAGGATCTGTGTTGTAACGTCCTTCATATCCTGCATAGCCTCTATACATATCATTCATACCCGGACAATCTTCACCATCGTTCATATAATATGCATCACACTGTTTTTGTGTCATACCATGCGAACCATATCCCCCACCACCACTTCGTGGTAACTGATGAACTACCATAATACCTATTCCTTCATTACCCTGATTTATACCACGAGTAAAAATTAGTTCTTCGTTCTGACTGGCTATGATAGAGCCGTCAAACAATTCACGATACGATTGAAAAGGATCTATGTTTCTCCAACCATTTGGCCAATCCTGTTCGGAAAAATCCCCATCAGCCGGCGGAGCTATTGTTTTGGGATAAGCAATATTTCCTTCACTAGCATTATAATTAGCCACATGTAATCCATAGATATTCAAATCCATCACATCTTTAGCAGCAGCCGCTGCTTTTGCCCATTTAGATTCATCATAGGATTCCGGAAGCAAACGTTTTCCATTTTTATTTATCAAAGCCGATGATACAACATCTGGAGCCTTACCATTAAATAATGGACTAGCTGCATACAGAAGAACTTTAGCACGTAAAGCTAATGCAGCTCCACGAGTTGGACGAGTAATCTCTTGAACTCCTCGCTGAAGAGGTAAAACACTTGCAGCTTTCGTTAGTTCGTCAGTAATATATTCCACACATTCGTCATAAGAATTACGAGGATAGGCTAGCTCATCATATTCCTGAGTATAATCTATTCCCTCATCCGGAATAATTGGCACAGGTCCAAACGCCCGAAGTGTCAACCAATAAAAATAAGCTCTGAGAAAATGAGCTTGCCCTTTAAAGTCTGAAATTTCTTCCGGAGTAAACAATTCATTTTTATCAATATTATTCAGAAAGATAGATACTTGACGAATTCCCTTATAAGCGTTCTGCCAAATACCCGAACTCGAACCATATACCCCATTTTCATTATATCGCCCACTTTTCCACTTTCTGTAACCACTAGCATCAGAATCCTCCCAATAATACATATCATCTGCAAAATTAAAAGGAACATTCTTCTTACTACCAACATCTTGCAAATAACCATTAGCAAGAAAAGCATAACCTCTTGCTAACCAATTATTAGTATAATCTTTATTATGAAAGACATCGTCTATAGACATACGCTCATCAAAGATGTAATCTGAGTCCAAATAATCAGAGCATCCTGCCAAAGAAATCAATCCTACTGTAAAGGATAAAATTACTATCAGTTTTTTCATATACATGTTCATTTTTATAAATTAACAGATACTCCTAAAGAGAAAGTTTTATTAAGCGGATATTTCTTTCCATCCGAACTTCCCATTTCAGGATCCCAAAGCTTAAAACTTGAAAAAGTAAGCAGATTTGTAGCGGTAAAAAAGAAACGTACCTTATTCAAATGAGCCTTACGTACTAGTGCCGTTGGAAGTGAATAACCTACATCCAAGGTTTTCAGACGAAGATAAGACCCATTTCTAAGCCAGAAGGTAGAAGCACGGTTATTATTAGAATTATTCCCGTAAGTTAAACGAGGATAATCGGCATTCGGATCTTCATTTACTCCCAAAACCCATCGGTTACTATTGGCCATTTCCTTCAATACATTTCCCCAACCATCACCACCAGAAAACATATAGACAGTGGAACCGTTTATAAAGTAAGAAGATTTGCCTACACCTTGAAAATGCACACTCGCATCCAACCCTTTCCATTGAGCAGATGCACCAAAACCATAAGTAAAATTAGGCTTTGTAGTAGATCCAATAGCCACTTTATCATTATCATCAATTACACCATCTCCATTAATATCTTTATACTTAATATCACCCGGCATAACCTCACCAAATTGTTTTGGCCAATTACGAATTTCTTCATAGTCCTTGAACAGACCCAGTGAAACCAGTCCCATTGCCTGATTCACACGATGTCCTTCCTGCATCTTGTACCAATAGATACTATTTTCTTCATCGCGTTCCACGATCTCATTCTTACCATAAGTCATGTTTCCGCGTATTGTCAGGTTCACCTTATCAACCTTTTGTTTAAAAGTAAAACGACCATCAAATCCTTCTGCTTTTACTACTCCAACATTAGCAGATGGCTTACTTTCCAAACCAACGATCCAAGGTAAATAGGCACGCTCCATATAAATACCTTCTCTTTTCTCTTTATAATAATCGATCTCACCTGTCAACTTATCATTAAAAAGTGAAAAATCAATACCCAAATCCTGTTTAGTAGAAATTTCCCATGAGACATTAGTCGAGGCTAATGATGAATAACGCATACCTCCATAATATCTGTCATAACCGACATCCGCAAACTGATATCCTCCTGTAGGTTTAGGTTCATTCTCATCCGTCATCATAGTTTCGATTGTATACAAGTAAGGAAAACGAAGATCTTTTTTCAAGATATCATTACCTGTTTTACCCCAAGAATAACGGACTTTAAACATATTAAGCCATGTTAATCCCTTCATAAAAGTTTCTTCCGCAATATTCCATGCGCCAGAAACAGCAGGGAAAAAGCCAAAACGGTGATCTTTATGAAAATTCTCAGAACCTGTATATCCAAAATTAAAATCAATAAAATAACGATAGTTCCAATTATAATTAACACGCCCTGCAAGTCCTTGATTACGACGGGCAATAGCATTCTTTAACTCAGTACCGATATTTTGATTAGAGACTTTGGAGGATTGCGTATATTTCACTACGGCTCCAGTATGATGGTTGTTAAATCCACGTTCATAATGCAATTCCCATTCGAAGAATTCATTCCGTATACCGTCCGACCCGGATGTTTGAGTCATTTTCTTTTCTGGTGAAACACGATCAAACTCCAATGTTCCATCAGAATTCCGGTATGAATGAGCCTTCCATAACTCCGGCCATTTCACTCGCTTTATCCAATTCGAATTTTCCGTATCATATCCAAACCTTCCAATAAACCTAAGTCCCTTAGTGATAAAGTCTAATTTCTGTTCTAATGTCACATTCGTTTGAATATTATTTTTCCAACTCTCATTAAAACCTGTTTGTGTAGCCTGAGTATATGGATTTATATTATCTTCTTTCTCACTCCAAGAAGGGATCTTGCCATTCGAATACGTCACTGGCATCATAATAGAATTATAGCCCATCAATGTTGTCCATATAGCATCTGTCCCTACTCCCGGATCATTCTGTTGACGTAATGATCCAGAAACACCAACTTTCAAAAGAGTCGTTTTTGTTATATCAATATCCACATTCATACGATAGGTCCATTTCCTGAAGTTTGCATTGGTATTATAGTCTTTCAATGATTTATCAGTCTTGTATATACCCTGTTGATTTTGATAACTACCTCCTACATAATACCGAGCAGTTTTACCTCCACCAGTCATATTCAATGACACACGGGAACTATAAGATACATCACGTAACATTAAATCCATCCAGTCTACATCTGGATATAAATCCGGATCAAGCCCTAAACGGAAAACTTCTAGCTCTTCCGGCTGATAGAGAGGTTCTTCATTACGTGCTAATTTTGCCTCATTTGCCATTGATGCATAAGTATATCCATCCACAAATTCAGGAAGTTTAGTAGGCATGGATGCAAACCCCTCCACTTTTGCATTAATATTAATTTTGCCTTCTTTACCACGACGAGTATTGATCAAAACTACCCCATTAGCACCTTTACTACCATAAATTGCGGTGGCAGAAGCATCTTTCAATACACTAAATGATTCTACATCCTCCACATTAACTTCGTTCAAATCTCGTTCAAAGCCATCAACTAAAACCAACGCTGAACTATTAGCACCAAATGTAGAAATACTACGTATCCAGAACTCTGAAACAGTACCTGGGCGTCCATTAGCCTGCATAGCCTGAATACCCGGTACAACTCCTGCTAAGGCATCTGCCATAGATGTACTTGGAGTTGTTTTCAGCTCTTCTACATCAACATTTGTAATAGCCCCCGTGACCGTAAGTTTTTTTTGTATACCAGTTCCAGTAATAACAACTTCGTCAATAGATGTAGCACTAGACTCCTGCATTACAACATTAACTACACGCTGTTCTTTTACCAATACTTCCAACTTCTCATAACCGATATATGAAAACACGATTTTATGATACGGAGGTGTCTTTAACGAATATTTTCCATTTATATCTGTAATGGCTCCCAAACCAGGCATATCTGCAACAGATACATTTACACCAATCATAGGTTCTTTGTTTGTATCAGTCACGATACCTGTTACTACAATATTCTCTTGTGCAAAAACAAAGCCAGAGAATCCTAGCAACAACAAACATGTTAATAAAAAATGTTTCATTATATTATATGTGTTTATCATTATTATTCCTCTAAAGCAATCTTACGTATACGATGATTATTAGAGTCTCCCACTAAGAGACATCCCCTCACTTCATCGTATACAATGCTCGCTGGATAATTAAAACGAGCCTGTGTACGCAAATCTCCATCATTAAATCCTTTAGTTCCATCCCCATTCGGACGTCCGGCATACAAAGTTACTTTTCCAGCCGGTGTCATAACTCGAACACAATGATTCTGTTTATCTACGAAATAAAAATCGTACTCATCCGCCTGCCCCTCATAATCAGGATTTTTCACAAAACATCCTTGTTGAGGTTGGTTTAATCGAACCATACTACCTACTCCATCTTCACAAGCCGATGTACCATCTTTGCCACAAGCTAGATAAGGAGTTCCAAATGTTTTTGTTTCCCAGTTATAATCCGCCCGATAAATGGTATGTCTATTTCTCACCATGATATACATATAGTTCCCTGTCGGATGTATTACAACATATAAGTCAAGGCTAGCACGATACATTTGTAAGAAACTTGGATTATACTCTCCCGTTTCTGGATCATATCTACCAATCCACCCTTTATCATACCTAGATGTGTATATTTCTCCATTCACAGGATGAGGAATTGCCGCTCTACATCCTCGAGCATAAAGAGCCTTTGTTTGTGTTGTGAAATTTGATTCAGGAGAATAAAAGAATATACCATTTTTATTGTCTGTCGTTATATTCCGAACAACAATTAACTCTCCATTATTACTGAAGCTCAAAATATTACATTCTCCAGCCGCCTCACCTGTAAACGCAATAGTTCCTAATGTCTTCTTTGAAAAATCAACAACACGATGTGTTTTTGCCCCACCACAAACATACAATTTATCCTTATTATTAGGGTCAAAAACCATCCACTCCATTTTTTCCAAACCTCCGCAATCGCCCCATGGACCATCTTTTACATCAAAATTTTTATTTTCATCCGCTATCTCCGGGTCTGTTTCGCCTATAAGTGTAGTTACCAACATCTTTTTCTTATAGACAAAATTTTCTTCTGCCTCAGCATAGGCAATCTCTTCACCTCTATCATCCAAAATGCTCACTTCAATATCTCCATCATAAGCCCTTGCTGGAACGAAACAATACAAATTATGATTTTTGATTCCAATCACGCTTGCTGTTTGTCCACCAATCGTCACTTTTACTTTTGAGACATCATTTCCAAAATTATCTCCATATAATACCAAACGGCTTCCTAAGCCCCCTTCTTTTGGAGTAAAATCAGAAATAACTACAGGCTTGCTTGGGTCAAAGGGCTGTTCTCCTCCTTCGTCATCATCTTTACAACTGACGAAACAGAAACTAACCAATGCCAACAATCCCCACAAAAAATGCCAAACATGATTCTTTGTTTTCATTTTCATAATACATTGATTTTAAATGTTAATAAATATATCTCGATTTCAATTATTAGAATTAAATACCGGTATCAATCCTGAATTAGAAGGAACACAATTCTTGATGTATGGCCAACCGTCATTAGTCCACAATACTCGGTCTAGCATTCCCAAGCGTCCACCGACGCCACCATTTGCATCTTTCATATAACTATGATAAATCATCCAATCTGTACCTTCATCATCTTGTATAATAATAGAATTATGCCCCGGTCCGATCCATTTCTGTCCATCCCCTTCTAACACAAGTTCCCAACTATTATCAAGCATGCCTTTTCCTTTCTTATCTACATAAGGACCTAATAAATCTTTAGAACGACCAACTACCACTTTATAACTGCTATTAATACCATTACAACAGTTACCAATGGAAGCAAATAAATAATAATAACCATTCTTCTTATAAATATTTGTCCCCTCAAATGCATTACCACAAACTTGTTTCTTCAAAACAGGCTTACCATCCACATCACGTTTAACAGAAAGACCATCATCTGTAAGTTCCGTTACATAAATTCCCTTGAAACTTCCAAAAAACATGTATTTCTTTCCATTTTCCTCATAATAAAACTGGTCAATTACATTAGAACCAAACTCTTCATTAGTAATTAACGCCTTACTATTCGGGAAAGGACCTAAAGGAGAATCAGAAACAGCTACAGCCGTATAGCTAACATCCGCTCCATTCATCTTAGCCCATGAAAAGTAAAGAACATATTTCCCATTAATATATGTCATTTCTGGAGCCCAAAAAGCACCTCCACCTGATAAAGATGGCTTAGTAGCCTGTGTAAAGGCTGTCTTTTGATATTCCCAATTTACTAGATCTTTCGAACGATAAATCGGCATCCAATAAGTGCTAGTTTGAGTAGCATATAAATAAAAATACCCGTCATTAGCGCGAATTACCGTAGGGTCCGGTACGCTTTTATCTGATATAATTGGATTAGTATATGTACGCCCTACCTTAAGATAGCATATCTCTTCCTGGCAAATAACTCCATTGTTAGAGCACTCTCCAAGTTGCAATGGTAATAAATAATCCACAACAGCCATTCCTTCACGCTTAATTGTAATTTCTCCATTAGCTTCAGTTTCACCAGCCTTAAAAGACACACCCTCACCTAAATCATAATTACTTGCGGGCAGAAGTTGATATGAAGTTTTATAGACTTTATTATATTCTGCAACCAATTCTTCAGCATTAGATGGCAGAACGAAACCACAGACAAAATCCCAAGGATTAGCTGTTGGTACCCCACCTATTGTATAATCAAGTGATGCAGCAATAGATACAGGAATCACATCTTTATTGACACTAACCTCTACAAAAGAGGTGGCAAAAGAAGCTGTTGGATAATCATAAGAAATGCCAAGTAATATTTCGCTCTGACTATCTCGTACCTGAATTTTATCACTACTAAGTTTTAAAGCAATGACATATTCAGCGCCTTTTTCCCTAAATTCAGCAAATACTTTAGACGGATTAAAGCTAACCTCTACATCCATAACTGAAACTCCTTCTTTGAAAACCTGTTCTGTAGAAGTCAGAGAATACAACGATGAGGGCAAAAGTACATAAGAAGTTTTCTCCTTATTATTATATGCTTTTAGTTCATCCTCACTCCATGGGTTTATTTGAGCTTTAAACCCTTTATTAGTTCCATTCCCTATAACCTTGATTTGGAAAGGAAACACAAAGTTTTCTTCTGTACAAGAAACCCTAATTGCATTCAGACCATTCGGTTGTAATTGTAGGTAGTAATTCGTAGTATTTCCCGGATCCTCAGTCGGATTATTGTTATCCGACCCGCACGATAGAAGCAAAAGTATCCCTGTCAGCATATATATAAAACGATGTGTACGACGAGTGATACTTGTTTTTTCAATTGACTTGTTATTCATTTCATAAGATTTAAGTTGGAACTCAATACAAGCTCCTTGTACGACATATGATTAAAAAAATAAATGTGTTATCCTTCAAACATTCTTTTTAACTATACTTCAAAAAACAATCGTTATATTCTTTACCTTCTTTATTTTATTTTATCAAGTACTCACATAAAATGATCATAATAGTTTTTATGAACGACACAAAAGTAGAAATTCTGTTGCATTTAGAGTGATACAAACAGGTCAATAAATGGAAAATTAGTCCCAAAGCGTTTTTAACAACTAATAAGGAAGACTTCACTAAATTATAATGACCAATTATTTGCATTATGGACAATTTATACTTTTTATTGAACAGTTTCTATCTTTCTAAAAAATCAAAAGTCTTACCTTTGTTACAACGAACCATTTTAAACTCTAATATGAAAACTAAGCAATCTTTAATGATGTTACTAATGATCATGTTTTGGATAACATCTGTATTGGGACAATCAACGATCCCTCCATCATGTTTTACCAATAGTCACGACATCACCTCACTGCAAGCTTGGGGGCCTTACTCTAAGCGATACGCAGGAATCTCACATATACCCGATATGAAAGCCGGGATGCGTTTCGATTTCTCTGTAATGCCAGGCTATTACCGTAATCGTCAACTGATTCCTCATGTGCTTTTCGAATCATCTTATTACCCATGGGATATCAATTCATCCATGAGCCGCATTACATACCGCTATGAAATGGAGTGGAAAAACCGAGTATTTACTGATGTCACCTATTATATACTAGATGAACACCGAACACTGGTAGGCATGAATTGTGTCAATAATACCGCTGTTAATCAAAATCTTGTTCTCAATTTGATGGCATATATCGATTATGAAGGAGAACAACCTCAGTTCAAAATCCCTGAAGATTCAAATATACAGTGGCATAACGCAACCGATTATATATCAAATGAACCAGTACGCAAATCTCCACAGTATAATTTAGTATACGACGGATGGAATAGGAACGAAATGCGAACTTCTCAATCACTCAGTGGTTTTGTTCTAGGAAAAGGATTTGGAAGAGATAAGGGAGACAAAGTGAACTATGAAATAAATATTCTACCTGGAAAAGAAAAAGGAATGATAGGATTCAGATACAATACTCCTAAAGGAAAAACAAGCACTTTTCAAGTAAAAGGAATAACCGAAAGCCGCCTAGAGTTACAAGGCACCGGAGAATATAACATAGTCTCAATCCCCTATACTTGCAAAGAACCAGGAAAATATACGCTAGAATTAATTTCAGAGGGTACTCACAGTACTGATTTAGATGGTTTCTTTATCGGTAGCGAAGAAGATATTAAGCAAATCAAGATACTGCCTAGGAAGCTTTCTTTTATTCCCGAAATTAAATTGGGAAAAACGAAACAAGATTTTATCTTAAAATATCCGGAATGTGATAACTATTATGGAATAGCATGGAATTACCAAGAATCTCAGATTCGGGAAGTTCTGGATAACAATCTGGAATCTTTCTTCCGCAAAAAGACTCACGACCATGTATCATCGAGACTAATAGGAAACAGAGAGTGGCATTATTCTAATGCTTTTCTACGTCCGATTGTCTTGGCACCTCACTCCGAACAGACAATATACGCCTTAGTCTGCACCGGAACACCCCAACAAGTCAATGAACAGATTCAGAAGTTTCATTCCACACCGGAAACTCTGACTTCATTAATACAAAAGGATTCGAATAACTCTGAAGACAGAATATTAGCAGATGGCAAGAAGTATGAATTCGGACGTCGCTTGCTGCAATCAGCATTATTATCCAACATTGTTTATCCCGTCCATACCCAAGGGCAATATATCCGGCATTTTACGCCCGGCAAAAATTGGAATAGCCTTTATACATGGGATTCCGGTTTCATAGCTCTGGGATTAATAGATGTGGATATTACTAAGGCTTTTGAGTGTATCAGAGCTTATACAACTCCTGTAGGCAGTGAATCTGCATTTATTCATCATGGCACTCCATTACCCATACAGATGTATGCCTATTACGATTTATGGAATAATACACAGTCAAAAGAAGCATTGCAATTTCTATACCCGCGACTGAAGCAGTTCTTTGATTTTATGACAGGTAAGAATCCCTACTCCACAACCCGAATGAAAGGTTCCGGTCTGCTACGAACATGGGATTATTTCTATAATTCAGGAGGATGGGATGATTATCCGCCTCAACATGCTTTACGTGACAAGGCTTCTGTTACTCCAGTGGTATCTTCGGCTTATTATATCAGAGCTGCTAAAATTTTACGTTTAGCAGCAAAAGAACTAGGTCTTAAAAAAGATGTAAAAGAGTATGAGCAAACCATCAAACAACTGTCAAATGCATTACAAACCTATTCATGGGATGAGGAAACCGGTTATTTCGGATATGTAATGCATGACAAAGATGGCAAACCTAAAGGCATCTATCGATATAAAGATGGTTCTAACTTTAATAAGGGACTGGACGGAGTAAGCCCACTTATTGCAAACATCTCCTCCAAAGAGCAAACAAGCAGGATGATAAACCATGTATTTTCTCCTGATGAGATGTGGACAGAAGTAGGAATTTCTACAGTAGACCAGTCTGCACCTTATTATCGTACAGACGGTTATTGGAATGGAGCCGTTTGGTTTCCTCATCAATGGATGGTGTGGAAAGCCTTGCTGGATCTTGGAGAAGGAGAAAAAGCCTATCAAGTAGCAACTACCGCATTAAATACATGGGAAAAAGAATGTAAGGAGAGTTATTACACCTTCGAACACTTCATTATCTCCTCACAACGTGGAGCCGGATGGCATCAATTCTCCGGTTTATCATCTCCTATACTCAACTGGTTTGCTGCATACTATCGGATAGGGAAAGTTTCAACCGGCTTCGAAGTGTGGATTTCCAACAGTCATTTCAATGATGATTATACACAGTATCAGACAGAAATAGCTTTTGATGATTCAACAGTTCCTCATCAGCGAACAATTCTTGTGTGTATGAATCCGGAGAAAGATTACCAAGTAACTTTCAATGGGAAAGTGGTGGAAAGCAAGGTATACCATCAAGGATTATTAGAAATTACATTACCTAGTACAAACAAATCGGGAAAACTTACTATAAAACCAGTCTAATAACCAGTTTTTCACTTAAGAAAGAAGATCAATAACAAACTAAGTCCTAAAAGCTCTCTGATATTACATTACCAATATTGATGGAATAATTGAAACTAAATGTAAACAACAATAGCAGGTAGTTTATTCAGCTACCTGCTATTTCAGTTCAATCAAATATTAAAATATTATCAACATTCAAAATCAGACACAGCAAAATAAACTTCAATTTCTCTTTCACCTGTATCATAATTAATCATTTGACTAGAATAAGAATCCTCATTTGTTAAATTATCTCTCCTCGTAGCAAAAACTTCCATACTTCCTCCTTTTTCCCCTACCACATCTGCTATAGATTTACTAAATCCCACTGCATTAGGCGCACCAGTAAGATACTGCACATAGTCACCTGTCATATTCATTATCTCATATGTATATGTATATTTTTTAGGATAACCTATTTCATAAGGCAAATAAACTCTCACAAGAATAGTACATTTTTGTATTTCCTCTTCTTCATCACCACTTTCCTCTGGTTCCGGGTCTGGCTGTGGTCTACCATATCCCCAATAGTTACAATATTCACCAGCATAACTTGGATAACTCCAACTTGAAAATAAGCTACGATCATACCTATACTGACTTTCAACTCCAGGGACTGGACTGGATGTTATGAAGTCTTTATGGATTGTACGCATTCTCAAGTAAATGGTTTCTCCATTTACCTTATACGGAAAAGCATATGCAGGAAGATCATCAAGAAGTTCGCTACGAAGTATTTTAACAAGTCCACATTTATTATCCGCCATATTGATATAATGCCACTCAGGTGAGTATTCTGTATGACTCCATTGAATTTGCATATAATATTCTTGTGCCACCTCATCTCCAATACCATCCGCACCAAATCCTGCTCCCCAATCAAAAAAAGCATAGTAACTAGCATCCTCGTCATTTTTAGACTCAGGCTTCTTATCTAAATAAAAATAATAAATATAACCTGGCACAAAGCGGCCTGTTCCTTCTACCGTCTCCGCCCACTCCATAGGGGTCTCCTCATCCCATGGATTACCTCTCATTAGTTCATCTCCTTGAGTATGTTCAGATTTAGCACACTTTCCAAGCGTATCTTCCAAGTCATTATCAACTTCACTACTACATGAAAACGATATGAACAATATTATTGATGAGACAACCCATCCTGCTAATAAATTCTGTTTCATTGTGTTTACGTGTTAAAGTTAAACAATTTATAAATATAGAAACTTTTTTTATTCATGGTAATTTTATAGCATGTTCATAAACACAAAAGACTACAATTCTACTAAATAAAATTATAATAGGAAGATATGTCATTTCAGCGGCATCTAATAAGATACAACTATACGCTTCTTAATATCTCGCAATGTCTTTAACCTTTGCTTATTTCTCATCAAAAAAATTTCAGCCTTATCGAACGCACTCATTCTTTTTCTATCGTCATCAAAGTCAGACGAACTCTTAATAAAGAAAACTCCCCTATAACGTTGATATAAATTATAGGGATAAAATTCCCGCTGAGATTTCCTATCACCTTGAAAACGAGATAAAACAATTGTATCAAAATAAGATGTCATCGGAAAATAGAATACATCACTTTCTATTGGGTTCAAAGCAGATTCGATGCATTCAGCTGGTGGCCGCTGCAATACTTCTTTTCCCCTATTAAACTCTTGATCATAAATAGTCATACTACCATTGCCAATTAATAACAGTAGTGGCAAATAATTATCTGCATATTTATCTTTCATATACTTACCGAAAGGTTCACAATGTACAACAGGGTAGGTTGAAACCGGATTAGCATGCACACTGTGTGCATAAATAATAGCCCGATTTTTAGAGAAAGATGAAAAATAATCCAATAGAAAGTTTGTGTTAACAAACATCACAGAATCACGGTTTATAAAACGTTTTACACGGTCACCTCCAATATTATTAGAAAGAGAAAGAATATGAGTGATACATTCTATTTCATCTATTAGTTAATATCTTTTGAAGATTACTTTTGTGTGTTTGGAGATATTCAATCGCATCCTTCCAATCTTTCTCCATCAGTAGAACTGATAACCGGTCAACTTCTGATATCTTCCATTCACGATTCAAATGCGTCACAAAATCAAAAATATCTATTGCCGAATTTTGAGCTGAGTTACAGACGCTATTATAGTCCATACCTAGTAACCGTACTTTATCACCCTCTCTTTTACCCGAGTTATATCGTTTTACCCCTTTCATAAAGATTATTCTTTGCTCATCAAGGGGACTGAGTTCAGTGGAGTCAAGTACAAATTCATCATCCAACACATATCGGTTATAAACAAGGGATTTTTCCATAGGCATTTCCCAAATTACTAATTTACAATCTTGATTTTCTACACTCTCCATCATCAATTTATATACTAGATGACGAATAGAGTTATTACCATGCACAGATTCTCCAAAAGCTATAATTCTCCGATCTTTCATAACCGCAATATTACTACTTAAATTTTCTTCATTTAACCGAAAAGGAATGTAGTCAAAACCTTTAGGTAAAGACAATTTAGGAAGGTCTCTAACAGAATATTCATTGATATTCTTGTTGCCTACCATTATATCCAACTTAGAAAATGCAATATATGCTTCCCTATCAGCAGCTCCTTCTGCACGAATCCGGATATTTAACATATCTACTCCATCTAATAATATCCTTTTTGATATACTGCTGAGAGAATCCCCTGGAACAAACGACACTGTATCTGAAAAAACACATTTCTCCTTATCATTAATCCCATCTACTATAATGGAAACAACCTTAATATTTTCTCCCTTACCTTCAAATGTTACCAACCCTCTTTTTTCCTTATGGATAGGAAGCAGAACTCTTTGTTCAAGCTCGGTCCGAAGATGACCACACGGAAAGCCTTTAAGATATTTCTTCGTAAACAAAGTTCTATCAAGCTCTTTTACCATATAATTTATGGCACAGCCAGTATATGCAGCATTTTCCATCCATGGATATTCAACAGACGTCTTATTCTCCATAGAAAAATGTAAATTATATGCATCTATATATTTTTTTGGAAGTGGTTGAGCTATACAAGGAAACAGCCCACAAACACTTATAAAAAGACAAAAGTATATATATTTTTATTCATAACCTATAAACTTAAAATATTTCTTAATCAATAGCCCATCACAGCCCATAAACCTAAAAATGAATATCAGAGTCCAATTTCTCACGAGTAGGATTAAAATCAAGACCACAATATGAAAAATATTCTCTAAATATACATCCTTGTAAAATAAATAAGAGCTCTAATAACAGAAAATATAATTCCTCATAATAATATCAGTACATTAATAAGATTCATTTTCAACAAGACGCATCGCGAATAATCACTCTTTAGATTTTTCTACTAATAATCTATCACAATATCATGAAATGCTCTCACAGCTTTATCACCTATATATGCAGGGGTCCATTTAGGCATCCGTAAAACGATTGGAATCATTTCTTCATCAAATCCGAACATATTTCTCTCTATTACACAAGGAGAACTTATGGTACCATCCTCTTCTACTATAACCTTTATTATTCCACTAATCTTCCTCCTTTGAGGATTCTTCAGATTTTTTTTAAAGAATGCCTCTAATGCTTCATCTCCTCCCGGGAATTCAGGTTTCTTGTCTACACACCAATAAACCTTATTCACCAGACTTCCATTTTTTCCTTTTAAAGGTGTTATGGAATGTACTATTTCTTTTTTCTGCATTCTTTTGCCCAAAGGTGTCATATAATAAATCCTATATTCAATAAATGCTACTCCTTCTAAACAATTATTACCAATAATGATCCCACTACAAAATTTCTTGGTTTCTCCTGGAGAAAAATAGGTTCTTATATGTCCATTTTGAAGAAACAGATTACCTGTTCTGAAAGACTTCCATTGTACACCATTGAAAGTATATATATCAATAGTACTCCCTGCACCTGTAACCGCATCTGAAACCAACCGCATTTCAACAGAAAAGTCCATGAGACTGGTTATCTCGCTACAGATTTCCCCCGCCTTCAAGAAAGAAGATATCTTCCAATCAGTGTATCCACTCATCAAGTTGGTTTCTAAGTAATTGTCCCCTAAGATGTCAGCACATTGACAATGCATATCTCGTTTAAATAATGATTGTTCATTATGTGATCTTAAATAACAAGTATCTAATGACAACAAAAAAAACAAGATACAATATACATTTTTCATAGTATTTCCTATTTATAATCATTTTTATTCTTAAATTAAAACAGTATGTAGATATATTATGATCTGATTTTCACTTTAATTTTTAATCCTCCACAATTTTATAATAGAATCCGCTTTTTCTTTGCTAATGCGCCCAGGGGTGCCTGGACCACCTTCATAAACACAATACCATCCAACAGCATTATCACTATAAGTCAAGCCCGCCCATGGCCCCGAGCGGGATGGGCGATAAAAATACATAACTTTTAAATTGACAGAATTTAATCCATCAGGTGTTTCATATTTTTCTCCATTACCATATACATCTAATTCACAATAAAGAGTATCATTAAAATAAGCCATTTGTTTATTAACATGACATGGATATACTTTCTTTTCTTGAGGCCCCCAAGCTGTCACTCCATCCCAAACTTTGAATGCTACCCAACTTGAATCTAGCAACACAATACCCAAACTATCTCTAACAGAATTATACTCAATACCATAACGAGCTACATATTCTTTAGGAGACTGACGCTGAAAGCAGCCACACACCAATATCAATAATAATATATAACAAACAACTATTCGTTTCATATCCACTATAAATTAATAATTTCAAACCAAGTCCATGCTTCACTTATAGCTTCCAAAGCCCCCTGATCCCGATCACAATTTGGAATAATACCATCATGATAGTTATGATCATAAGAAACTATTTTAACATTTTAATTATATCACTCTATAACTTCATTACTCCGATATAAAAGTGGGATGAGGAAGAAGGGAGCATTAAGGGCTAATAGGCGCTTTCCATCAGCAACACCTTCTCGTACAATAGTATCAATCTTCTCAGGATTAAATGTGACCCTTTCTGACATATTAGAGTTATAAGAGATATCAAGGTATTGTATATTTTTATGATTTAAATCAACTTCAACTAAATCATTATGTGATACAATTATGCAATAAAGAGGTCCACCTACATATATGTTAGTCAATGCATTATAGGATAAATCAATTTCTCTCAAAGTACATATTGTACCCTCCTTAATTTTCAATTGCCCACTGTACCTATTATGTGAAAGATTTAGTTTCTCCAACTTTTTAGGCAAAAGATGTGGAACAATTGTATCCAATAAATTACCTGATAAATCAAGTGTTTTAATAGTGTAAGCAGACAAATTCGAAAAATTCTCGATATTATCATTTGACAGATCATAATAGACCATAACTGAATCATAATGCAGCAAAAAAAGCCTTTCCAATTTAGTAAGTTCTTTCGTCAAAGGTTGCTTACCAGATTCATTCTTAATCCCCATTCTACAAGATAACAAAAAGGGAGAAAATAATAATATATAAGTTAAATATTTCATAGCATCTGCTATTTAAGATCATTAAAAATGATGCCCAGCATTCTTACTAATTGGTCCTATCAAAGGTTTCCCTCCTGAAACCCCTTCACTTATAACTGTATCTATAAGTGAAGGTTCAAAACGAACAAGCCTATTTAAATGAATATTATAAGACACGTCAAGATATTGTATATTTTTTTGATTCAAACCAATAAAAACTAAATTATTATGTGATAATATTATCCGATATAATGGTTCGGTTATTCTTATGCTATCCAATGCATTATAAGATAAGTCTACCTCTTTTAAAGAGGGGATAGTGCATCTTCTTATATTTACATATCCTTTATATTTATTATTTGAAAGATTCAGACGTTCCAACCCTTTAGGTAAAAAACATGGAATAATTGTATCCAACAAATTGCCAGACAAACTAAGCGCTCTAATAGTATAACCAGATAAATTAGGAAAATCTACAATACTATCATCCGACAAGTCACAATAATCCAACACTGAATCACAAGGCAGCAAGCAAAGTTCTTCCAATTTAGTGAATTCTCTTACTGGCAGTTGCTGAGTTACTTCTTTTTTATTTCTCATCCCACAGGACAATATTAAAAGTGAAACTAGTAATAGATAAATTATCTTTTTCATCTTCCTCATATTCAAATCCTAATTGAAAATCACCGCATATTTCTCTTTCAAAATCACTAACCTTAAACACTCTACTTCAATTTAAACATAATAGGTATAGTATAATAAGAACGTACCACCTTACCATCTTTTAATCCGGGTTTCCATTTAGGCATTTTTTGAATAATTTCTAATGCCGCTTTTCGAAAAAAAGGATTCTTACCTAAAGGATTCCTATCCAAAATAAAATAAGGATGTGTTACTCCTCCGTCCTTTTCTATAATTACTCTTACACGTAGATATTCTTGTTCATGTGATGAAGCATATACACTTGTCTGCTCCGCTAAATAATGAAGCAATGCCTGTTCTCCACCTGGGAATTCCGGCATTCTCTCTAATTTATCATAAACATGTCCACCACTCAATGTTTCTTTTCGAACAATCATATTTTCATCTAATCGTGTTCTCCTGCTTCTATAGGGCAAAATATTAAATGTATCAGTATAACATTTCCAGTCGCAATCCGCAGGAGGAGAAACAAAATTACGTGAATATTCCATTTGCAGATATACCTTCTGATAATCCGGTGCGTCCACTTTGTATCTTAGCAAATAAACCTTACCGGAAGCTATTTTAGCAAGTACATTCATTGAGTCAGTTGCAACTAATTCATATTTCTTTATCTTATCCAATTTATATAGTTCATCGGCTTTATAAAACTTAATAAAGCTCCCCCGATCCAACAACGACACTATTTCATTATACCGAAAATTCATCAGTTCTAAAGTAATTTCATTGGGAGCGGAATAATAAACCCGAGCAGCAACCTCCTTACGATGACCAATATAAATAACAGAATCCTGTTTCGGTTCAACAAACTCAATATAATCCTTAGGATCACGATACCAAAACGCTCCATTAAGTGATTTCATATAGTATTCAAAATTCTTCTTCCCTTTATCATTGTAGAAAATATACAAACAGATATACCCCCGAGTATTTTTCTGTATAACCATTACCTGACAGTTATTATATTTATTTTCATATTTCTTCCATATTTTCAGAGGATAAGTAAGTACCGCATCAGCATTAAATGCACTTCGGGCATAATCAGAAGATTTATAGCTGATTGGGCACTGATCCAATGAAAGATTCTGACCGGTATTCCAACGGAAATCAAATCGTATATCCTTGCAATGACTCGTATTTATTTCCTGTTTCAAATCAGGTAAAAGATCTGCATCTATATACACAGAATCCCGACTAAAAACAGGAGGTATTTCAATAAATACAACGAAATTCTTATCTTTTGAAATAAGTTTATCTACAAAATTAGTCAAAGAAGCAGGATTGAAACTAGTATACTTCTCCGAATGAAAACATTCCAAATAGTCTTTTCCAGACCGTACTAAATCAAAATCAGCAGGTTGTGTATACTTCACTTGATTCCGACTTAAGGTATAAGCACTATGAACAAAAATATCGCCTAGTTCTTCATAACTTTGTGCTTGTAACTCAAACAATATTTGTATCAGAAAAAGCACTACAAAGGTTAATCGCTTCATTATCAATATCAAATTATCATATATTATCTATCCTATTATCGATTAATCTAAATAATAGAGTTATATCACAGCTTAAACAATCTCTGAATCCCGGCACAAACCATATCATTTAGTGATATACAAATATAGGTATATCAAACTGAAAAAGATGAAACATACCGTCCAATAAAGGCAAAGATTTGGTCATTCTCAAAATAAAGTTCTGCAAAAATGATATCTGCAAGATAAGAATCTCATTTTCCAGTAATCTATCAAACTTTAAGCGTTCAACTGAAAAAACTAAGCCCCTTCTCCGAAAAAAGTAATACCTTTGAGTGCATAAATTAATTCGTCCGGCTATAGGCATTCTTTCGTCCGCCTATAGGCAAACGCAACGTCGCCTATAGGCAAACTTGCGTCCGGCTATAGGCGGACGAATTAATTTATGAAGAGAAAGATATTATCTGTAGAACAAGAAAAATATAAAGTAACTATGAGCGTTTATTACGATTTATACACGAGTGGTAATCCACAAAAAAAGGAGGAACAACAGGCACTTTATGCACGTGTTATTCCATCAGGCACCATTGATGCTGATAAGTTCATTGAACTAGTATCCAAATCCAACGGCTTCAGTCCAGCCACGATAGAAGGTTGCCTGCAAGCCGTCAGTGATGAGCTACAACACTGGCTCGCGCAAGGCTGGACCGTAGAAGTCGGGGAAATCGGACATTTCTCCCTATCACTGACATGTGACCGTCCGGTGATGGAGAAGAAAGAAATTCGTTCTCCTTCCATCCATTTAAATAAGGTGAACCTGCGCATTAACAAAAAGTTTCGTGAGAGTCTGGAACCATTGCAACTGGAACGCATAGAGTCACCCTATCGTACTAACAACGATTCCAATGAGGAAAGATGCCGTACCCTCCTGATACAACATCTGGACAAACATGGCTGTATCACCCGTTCCGATTTCATGAGATTGGCAGAAATCAGCCGCAACAAAGCGATTGAACTGCTCAATAAGTTCTTGGAAGAAGAGATAATCCGGAAGTATGGAGGAGGAAAAACTGTCGTATATCTAAAGAAGTAGTTAATCAAACAGCTCCACAACATACAATTATATGGAGATAAAAGTTTTTTCACTTTGTAGAAACAATACCGAATAATAATTTGGTTATATCATAAATAATTTATTTCTTTGTAGAAACAATACAAAAGTTTAGCTCAATATGACCAAATTAAATAAAATAGCAGTGGTACAAACCGGGGTATATCTAAAACCATCACCGGGAGCCAACACACTATATTTACAAATCAATGGTTTCGACAACAATGGGTACTTACATCCCAAACAAGAACCAAGTATTTTACTTGATGATTCCAACAACAAATACTTTCTTAAAGAAGGTGATTTACTATTCTCAGCAAAGGGAGCAAACAATTTTTGCACTATTTTTCATACACAGAAATACAACGCAGTAGCTTCCTCCTCATTTCTCATAATAAGGATAAGAGATAAAAAGCGTATATTGCCAGACTACTTATGTTGGTTTTTCAACCGACAAACAACACTGCAGTATTTAACTTCAAATGCTAAAGGGACATCTATCCCCTCTATATCAAAGAGCACTGTAGAGGAGCTAAACATTCCGATTCTTCCTGTTGACAAACAAGAAAAGATAATTGCAATAGCCAAGCTTCAAAAAACAGAAGAAAGATTATATAAAAAAATCATCCGAAAGCGGGAACAATTAACTGAATACAAACTAAAAAACATTATAAGTAATGGAAACTAAAATTACCCAAGACGATATTAACAAAGTGATATGGAAAGCGTGTGACACATTTAGAGGCGTGATTGACCCCAGCCAATACAAAGATTACATTCTCACCATGCTGTTTTTAAAATATGTAAGTGATGTAAATAAATCGAAGTATCAGGAATATCTTAAAAGGTATGAGGGTAATGAAGAACGCACCAAAAGAGCCATGCGTCATGAACGCTTTATCGTACCAGAGAACAGTACATTTGACTATTTATATGAACGCCGCAACGAAACAAATATCGGAGAATTAATAGATATCGCTCTTGCTGATCTCGAAAATGCTAACCGGGAAAAACTGAGTAGCGAAGATGGTAGTGGCATATTCCGCAATATAAGTTTTAATAGTAGTAATCTCGGAGAAGCCAAAGATAAAAACACCCGTCTGAAAAACCTACTCATCGATTTTTCTGACGAAAGGTTACAATTTGATGAATCACATTTGGAGAATAACGATGTAATTGGAGATGCTTATATGTATCTAATCGAGTATTTTGCAAGTGGTGCCGGGAAAAAAGCAGGTGAATTCTTTACTCCCAAAGAAGTATCGACTTTATTGGCCAAACTAACTAAAAGCAAGCCAGGAGCCAGAATTTGCGATCCAACGTGTGGTTCCGGTTCTTTGTTGATTAAAGCAGGGAAAGAGGTTGGAGGAGACAATTTCTCTCTTTACGGGCAAGAACTTAACGGTAGCACATGGGCTTTGGCAATGATGAATATGCTGTTACATGGTTTTGACAGTGCTACCATCCGTTGGGGTGATACGCTTCGAAATCCGAAACTTAAAGAAGGCGATGCGTTAATGAAGTTTGATACAGTTGTAGCCAATCCTCCGTTTTCTCTCGACAAATGGGGAGCCGATGAAGCCGCAAACGATCAATATAAACGTTTTTGGAGAGGTGTGCCTCCCAAAAGCAAAGGAGACTGGGCATTTATCAGTCACATGCTCGAAGTCGCATATGAAGGACATGGTAAAGTTGGTGTCGTAGCACCTCATGGCGTGCTATTCCGGGGAGCAAGCGAAGGAAAACTACGCCAAAAGACAATTGAAGAAAACTACTTGGAAGCAGTTATAGGTCTTCCGGCTAATCTGTTTTTTGGCACAGGTATCCCAGCAACGATTATAATATTCAATAAAGGGAAAAATACAGATAATGTACTCTTCATTGATGCCAGTCGTGAATATGAGAATGGTAAGAACCAGAACAGGTTACGTAGTCAAGATATTGATCATATCGTTTCCACCTATCGTAAATTTACGGCAGGAGAACTATCATCAGGTGTAGCAGAAGATAAATATGCTTATGTGGCAACACGGGAAGAAATCGTTGAAAACGATTACAACCTTAATATACCTCGTTATGTAGATACCTACGAAGAAGAAGAGGAAATCGATATTGTAGCCGTGCAAAAGGAGATTGATTCGCTTGAAGCAGAACTTGCTGAAGTACAAACAAAGATGAAAGCTTATTTGAAAGAGTTAGGTTATTGACAAAAGAAAAACTAACAGATAATGAAAACAGAAGAAATTAAGCGCTTATTTTCCGACTTCGAGTCAGCTGCTTCAGAACTAGAAGGAGTAGAATGTTGGAGCGCTAGAGAAATACAGCACTTATTTGGCTACAGTAAGTGGGAAAACTTTTCTAAAGTTATTGAAAAAGCAAAAGAATCGTGCAAAAATGCCGGTCAAGACACTGCTGATCATTTTCCTGACGTCAGGAAAACGATCGCTATGCCCAAAGGAGCCGAAAAAGAGATAGATGATATCCTTCTGACACGCTATGCCTGTTATCTGATTGCTCAAAATGGGGATTCACGAAAGGAACAAGTTGCTTTTGCGCAAACGTATTTTGCCGTCCAAACGCGAAGGGCAGAGTTAATAGAGCAACGGTTACTGGAAGTAGAACGTGTAAAAGCTCGCATTAAACTGCAAGAAACAGAAAAGCATCTTTCCGGCGTTCTATATGAACGCGGTGTAAATGATAAAGGGTTCGCAATTATTCGCTCCAAAGGCGACCAGGCTCTCTTTCGATTGAATACAGCACTCTTGAAACGCAAAATGGGAGTACCCGAAAAACGCCCCATAGCAGACTTTCTGCCAACTATCAGCATAAAAGCAAAAGATTTTGCTGCGGAAATGACAAGTGTCAATGTACAAGCGAAAGATCTACATGGTGAAACATCTATATCTAAAGAACATGTTGATAATAATCTCGCTGTAAGAAAAATGCTTCTGGAAAGAGGTATTGTACCGGAAGATTTGCCTGTAGCGGAAGATATTAAAAAGGTGGAGCGTAGATTGGCGAGCGAACAGAAAAAGGTGTTGAATAAAAAGGTATCTGACTAAAATTAGGAATATGAAACATAAGAATATACCGAAAGGATATAAAGATTCACCGTTGGGGATTATTCCGAAGGAGTGGGAGGTGAAAAAATTAGGAGAAATCTGTGATAAAATTACAGATGGGACTCATGGGACACCTCAGAAACAAAATTCAGGCAAACCTTTTTTAACAGCAATACATATTAAAGACGGATGGATAGACTATGACAATTGTTATTATCTAACAGAAAAAGATCATGCAGAAATTTACAAAAGATGCAATCCGCAATTCGGAGATATTCTAATGGTCAATATTGGTGCAGGTGTCTGTTCTGTTGCTATGAATAGAGTCAATTATGAATTTAGCCTTAAAAATGTAGCTCTTTTAAAACCCAATCTTCACTTTTGCACTGGTAAATACTTAGAATATATACTTCTATATAGAAAAAAGATTATTATAAGCTCACTATTAAATGGCGGTGCTCAACCATTTCTTGGTCTAGAAGATATATCAAAAATAAAAATAATAGTTCCACCAATTAAAGAACAAAAAAAAATTGCAGAACTACTTAATACATGGGACGAAGCTATTGAAAAGCAAACAAAATTAATTGATATACTTAGCCGTCGAAAACGTGGTCTAATGCAACAGCTTCTCACGAAAAAAAAACGTTTACCTAACTTCACAAAAAAATGGGAGAAAGTAAAATTGGGAGAAATAAGCACAATAAAAAAAGGGAAAGCCTTGACTGAAAGCGAGATTGCAGACGGAATTTATCCAGTCATCGCAGGAGGAAAAACAAGCCCTTATAATCATTATAACTTCACTGACGAGAATGTGGTGACAATTAGTGCTAGTGGCGCATATGCTGGTTTTGTCTCATACCATAATTACAAGATTTGGGCTTCTGATTGTTCTGTGATAAAATCCATAAATAAAGTATCCAACATACATTATTTATATCAACTTTTATCATTCCACCAAAACTATATATACACCTTGCAGAGTGGAGGTGCCCAACCACATATTTTCCCTAAAGACATTTCAAAATTAAGTTTTTATATACCGACTGTTGATGAACAAGAAATTATAGCTAAGATATTATCAAATAACGACCACTTAATATCGTTGGCTAGGCAATGTCTCGATGTGATGCTTATCCAAAAACGTGGTCTCATGCAACAATTACTAACTGGGAAAAAAAGAATAAAAACATAAACAACATGAAAGAAATTTATCCTAATTTACACATTGGTTCCCAAGACGATTACGAGAATATTGTCAAACAACAAAACGGTTGGTTCATTATACATGCCTGCAAAGAACCATACCATCGTCAAGCATTAGGATATTCAGGACAAGGTGCGCCTAAAACCCATCCTGAATATTTAATAGCTTATCGTGGAAATCACTTAATATTAAATCTAGTAGATGCTCCTAATCCGGCATATATTCCAAAACCAATTATCGACGAAGCGATTAAAGCCATTGATCAACATATATCCAGCATGAAAGTGTTTGTACATTGCAATCAAGGGATGTCTCGTTCTGCTACAATAGGATTATTATATTTACATCATATAAGAGCCATCAATAATAACTTTATCAATGCAGAACAGGAGTTTTTAAAATTGTATCCTTGGTACAATCCTGCTAATGGGATGAAAATGTTTGCAGCAGCTAATTGGGATAATTATTAAAATAAAATCCTCGAATTGCAGGAAAATCATTAAAGCTGATTATAAAAAACATTCACTATGAACGGAATATCTTTCAAAGAAGACCACATCAGCCAAATCCCGGCTCTCATGTTACTTGAAAAGCTAGGTTATACCTATCTCACTCAAGATGAAGCTCTGGAATTGCGTGAAGGTAACACCTCCAATGTGTTGCTGACGGCAATTCTGCGCCGTCAGTTGGAACATATCAATACCATACGAGTAAGTTCTACTAAAACCTCTCTATTCACACCGCAAAACATTACCATTGGTATTGAGGCACTTCGAAACGTACCATTGAATGAAGGTTTTATGTCAGCATCGCAAACTGTTTATGATCTGCTAACAACAGGGGAAACACTCGAACAAATAGTAGATGGCGACAAAAAAAGTTTCACAATGCAGTATATTGATTGGAAACACCCTGAAAATAATGTTTTTCACGTAACCGAAGAGTTTGCGGTAACACGCACGGGAACAACCGAGACTTACCGTCCGGATATTGTTCTGTTTGTAAACGGTATACCCCTATGCGTGATAGAATGTAAACGTCCTGACATAAAAGATTCCATCGCACAAGCGATATCACAACACTTGCGAAATCAAAAAGATGACGGCATACGTTCATTATATATCTACTCTGCCCTATTACTTTCAGTAGCAACCCAATCAGCAAGCTATGCAACAACAGCTACTCCTGAAAAGTTCTGGGCAAAATGGACAGAACAATTTGCCGATAGTGAAGAGGAGAATGCACATAAACAAGCACTCTACAACCTGGTTAATATCAAACATATTAACAACAAACTCTTTGCAGAACGTTTTCACTATGTCCGGCAGTATTTTGAGCAAGTTTACCTTGCGCCAATTACTCCTTCTGTACAAGACGAATACCTGTATTCCCTATGCCGCCCCGAACGATTATTGGAGTTAATGTACCGCTATACACTGTATGACGATGGGATCAAAAAGATAGCCCGTTATCAGCAATACTTTGCCGTTTGCAAAACCATAAGCAGAATCCGTAACATCGAAGGTAGCAAACGACACGGAGGCGTGATATGGCATACGCAAGGAAGTGGTAAATCATTAACAATGGTCCTTTTGGCGCAAGCCATTGTTTTGGATGAAAACATCCGTAATCCTAAAATCATCTTGGTAACCGACCGGACCGACCTTGACAGACAAATAACAAAAACTTTTGCAAAGTGCGGCACGTATGTAGAAAACGCACGCACCGGCAGCAAACTAACTGAATTACTCGAAAGTAAAAGTAACGCAGTAGTTACAACTGTTATCAATAAGTTTGAAACAGCAGTAAAAGGTATAAAGAAACCACTCACCGATCCCAACATTTTTGTACTCATTGACGAAGGGCACCGTTCACAATATGGTGAAATGGGAATTAAAATGGAAAAAGCATTACCAAATGCCTGTTTCATAGCTATGACGGGGACACCATTGATGAAAAAAGAGAAAAGTACAGCCAAAAAGTTCGGAGGTATCATTCTACCTGTTTACACAGTAGACCAAGCAGTCAAAGATGGCGCAGTAGTTCCCCTGCTTTACGAAGGACGCATGATTCCACAGATTGTGCACAAAAAGCCTATCGACCTGTACTTTGAAAAAGTCTGCGAACCTTTAAACGAATACCAGCGAGCAGATATGAAAAAGAAATTCAGTCGTGCCGACCAGTTAAACCAAACGGAGCAACGCATTTACGCCATCGCCTGGGATATTTCAATCCATTTTAAAGAAAACTGGCAGGGAACTAAATTTAAGGCTCAACTCGTGGCACCCCGCAAACGCATAGCAATTCTTTATAAAAAGTTCTTAGATGAAATAGGAATTGTTTCATCAGAAGTCTTAATAACCTCTCCTGACACCCGTGAAGGAGAAGATACCGCATATGGTGAAACATCTGATACGGAGATTGCCTTCTGGAAACGAATGATGGATGAACACGGAACAGCCAAAAAATATGAAACAAATATTATCAACCGTTTCCAAGAGGGTGAGAAACCAGAAATTATAATTGTAGTTGATAAGTTACTAACAGGATTTGACGAACCGAAAAACACCGTTCTGTATCTTGACCGAAAACTGACTGATCATACTCTATTACAAGCTATAGCCCGGGTAAATCGCATTTGTGATGACAAAGATTTCGGGTATATTATTGATTACTATGGCATATTGAGTAATTTGAATTCAGCTCTTGAACTATACTCGGATTTTGATGCAAAAGATTTGGAAGGTACATTCACTGATATTTCCGAAGAAATATCCCAATTACCCCAAAAGCATTCGGACCTTTGGAATATCTTTAAGGAAATTGGCAACAAAAAGGATTTAGAAGCCTATGGAGAGCTACTACGTGCAGATAATATCCGTGAAGAGTTTTACGAGAAGCTTACAGCCTACGCCAAAACACTGAAAATAGCGCTATCGGCAATCTATTTCCATAAAAACACGCCCGAAAATGAAATCGAAGTTTACAAGAATGACTTAACCATGTTCTTAAAACTTAGGAGTGCAGTCCAAGAGCGTTATTCCGACACTATTAACTTCAAACAGTACGAAAGCCAAATACAGAAATTAATTGATACCCACATAGAAAGTGGAGAAGTGAAAATTATAACAGAATTGGTAAATATCTTCGATAAGGAAAAGTTTGCCCAAGAAGTGGAAAAAGTGACAGGTACCGCAGCCAAAGCTGACACCATCGCATCAAGGACTGCCAAACATATCACAGAGAATATGGATGCCGACCCTGCTTTCTACAAGAAGTTCTCGCAACTGCTTGAAGAAACCATCGCCGCCTACGAGCAAGCTCGCATTGATGAAATAGAATATCTCAAACGTGTGACAGAATGTATGAATAAGGTACTTTCTCATACAGACAGCGACATTCCAGCATCTATTCAAGATAATAATGCTGCAAGAGCATATTTCGGATTAAGCCTTGAAGTCTATAAGATGGTCATGAAAGATGAGACTGAGATAAACTTGAAGGAAATGGCACTAAATACAGCTAATGTTATAGACACTATTATAAAAGAGCATATAATGGATAATGGGATGATTATTATCGATTGGCCTAATAAAAGAAACATTATCGGAAAAATGAAAATTAAAATTGAAGATTATCTAATTGATGAAGTGAAAAGAAAGTATAATCTTCCGATTTCATTTGATGATATGGACTTAATAATAGATAGATGTGTGGAAGTAGCAAAATTATGGTTTAAACAATGAATGGTGAGATAATATACGGCACAATATCAATTCAGTATAGCGTAAAATTTACTAAACGAAAAACGTTAGGAATTACCGTAACCCCCGAAGGAGAAGTTTTACTAAGTGCTCCTTTAGGTTCCTCACAGGAAGTAATTGAGTCAAAATTACTAAAACGTGCCAGATGGATTGTAAAACAACAATCGTACTTCCTTTCGTTCGGAACGCATACACCTCCTAAAAAATATGTAAGTGGCGAATCACATTATTATCTGGGTAAACAATATATGCTCAAAGTAATGATTGGAAAAACCAACAGTGCCAAATACAAAGGGCGTTATTTTGAAGTGGTGTGTTCGCAAAAATATAAGGCAGAAGAATTAATGAAAAATTGGTACCGAGAGCATGCAAAGATAAAGTTTGCCGAAATAGCAGAACCTATAATCACTCGTTTCGCCAAATATGGTGCCAAACCATCCGCCATTTATATACAGGAAATGGAAAACAGATGGGGAAGTTGTACGCCAAAAGGGAAAATTATCTTAAATACTGAATTGATAAAAGCTCCCAAACCATGTATTGAGTATGTGATAACACACGAATTATGCCACTTATTACATCATGATCATACTAAAGCATTTTTTGAACTGCTAGAAGTTGAGATGCCAGACTGGAAACGCTGGAAAAATAAACTTGAATCATTTATGACTTAACTTCATGAAACAGGCATAGTTCTCTATTAATCTAGCTATCAGCTCCATACACATTATTAATTATTTGTTTAACGCACTTTCGAAAAATAACTTGCACAGTAATTTCAGTTGCCATATCTTTGCATCGTGATCACAAAACAGAAACTCGATTTATAAACTATTTAAAAAACTAAAATTATGGCACTGAAATATGTAGTCAAAAAAACAACCTTTGGTTTCGACGATACCAAAGCAGAAAAATATGTAGCGCGTCCGTTCAATGTAGTCAACGTTGATTTTAAGATGCTGTGCGATCAGGTAACCAAAGTGGGATTCGTTCCACGCGGTACAGTAAAAGCCGTCCTCGACGGACTCATTGATTCTTTGATAACGTATATGGAAATCGGAGCATCCGTCAACTTGGGGGAATTTGGAACTTTCCGTCCCTCCTTCGGATGCAAGAGCCAGGAAAACGCAGAGGAAGTCACTACGGAAACATTGAAAAACCGTAAAATCATCTTTACTCCGGGAGACTTGCTGAAAAATATGATAAAGTCTGTCAGCATTCAGAAACTGGATGTAACCAGAAACAGCAGTTCTGCTCCTTCAGGTGGTGGAGAAGAAGGCGGAGGAAACGAAGGCGGTGATGACGGTGGTGATGAAGCACCGGATCCGACAGTATAAGGAATCATTTTATATCGTTATATTTAGAGAGAAAGAGGATGTCTCCAGTCGGTGGGGACATCCTCTCCTTTTATACAACAGAATATATCTGTCTTTTACTTATTGTTCAGCAAAGCATAAGCACACCACAAGATAGGTGCCTGTCCATGATAATCTCCAGCAATGCGAGGACGGTCCATATAATATTGCTTACTGTTTTTCTTTCCCGTTCCGATACAAACTTCGGTAAGGTCATTTTTATCGTCTATATAATTGCACAGGCCCAACCAGGCTCTGCGTGCAACGGGAGCAAATTCTTCTTTATCCAACCATCCGTTCTGAACACCCAAGATCATAGCATAGGTAAACATTGCCGATCCGGATGTTTCAGTCCAAAAGTCGGGCTGGTCTATCAGCTGATTCCACAGTCCGTCCTTGTTCACATATTTCTTCAGGTTGTTCATCATCAAAAGATAACCTTTCATTATCCGGTCTCTGTTCGGATCATTTTTCGGCAGGTTGAACAGAAGTTCCGTCATACCTACAGCCATCCAGCCATCTCCACGTCCCCAATAGTAAGGCACATCCGGTGCATGATAGAAAAGGCCGTTAGGATGTTGCAGCTCGTCCAGATACAGCACCATTTCTTTGGCAGCCCTATTGATGTATTTAGGATCACCGGTAGCCTTATAAGCCTCAGACTGTACGATAGTAATCATATACATATCGTCAATCCAAAGACGAGTTTGCCAGGAATATCCTTTTTTATCCCATTTACGTTCTTCTTCATTCGCATTGGCAGGAAGCTCCCATTGAGTGTCGGCGTAAGGCAATCCGAGGTCCAGATAACGTTTATCCTTCGTTATATTATAAAATCTGAGAGGCAGACAACCAAACATATTCTGGTCTACGTGTATGGGTGGAGGAAGGAGTTCTTTTTCCAGGTGGAACAATAGTTCGAAACGATTTCTCAACAGCTTGATCAGCTCTTTGTTATTCGTCAATTCTGCAAAACGGAGAGCTCCGTACCATGTACATACTTCAGCATAATGTATTCCTCTATCAAAATATAGCTGATGTTTGGTTTCCATTAATCGTCTGCTTAATTTATTACCAACAGTCTTAGGATCTGCTTTTACAGGAAAATCTCCAAAATAATTTTGAGCAGTAGCAATACTGGTTGTACAGAAAGCAGCCAGTAACAATACACAAATTAAATAATAGTTCTTTTTCATCATTACAATTGTTTCTATATAATTAATTATTCACGTTATTATCAGATTACAATCCCGCCACCGGTATCCAGCGGCTTATAGAAGATACATCACTGACCGCTTCCTCTTCTTTATTGTCGGTAATAGAGAAATTGACCAATACCTGTCCCGAAGAAATAGTCAGGCTGGAACGGGGAACAGAGATTTCGGCAATATAACCATAGTTGTCAATACGATCTTCATTGGTGTCATTGCATACATAAGTTTTCACTTCTACCCCCATCGCCGCATTGTTCCACTTGCCGGCATAAGTTTCAGTACTTTTCAATCCATCCATTGATACTTGTATCCGCTTAGCACCGTTCGCCAAGCTTTTACTATCACCCGGAGAAATATAAACAGTAGCATAATCACCTCTCAGCAGGCTCCGGTCAAGTACTTCCACCAGGAAATATACATTCTTGTCATCACACGAACAGCGGAGAGTTCCCTGCACTTGCGATTTTTCTCCGACAAAAAGCGCATGGTCCGTATTCGCCCATTCCTGATTGTTACCATCCACCTTTACGCTACGGCGTACTGCATTGATACGATGGTTAAGAATAAATTGTGATAACATGATTGTTCCATTAGAAGTATCAGGCATCGCTCCCACCAATTGATGCGGATTTACCAAACTCAACGTTCCCCAATACCCCTTACCTGAAAACGGTGAATAAGCACTTCCAAAATTACGCGCTTTGGCATCCCCCATTTTCATATAGAAAGTAGAAGATTTGTTATACGAAAGCACAGTCTCACCCGATGGAAACTGAGATAAATATGGAGCGCTGCCTAAAAAAGACAGATTGTCGCTATCAGCCGGTCCTTCCTGATCCACATCAAGATGATCCCATTCACCATCTTCGCCGGAATAAGCCAGTGATATATAATATGTTCCACGGTTATTAGTTTCTACAGCGGCCGCCAGTTCATTGCTACCTTTAAGTTGAATAACAGACGGCATCTGATGATTGAAGTATGTTTTTCCGTCTTGTTCCCACTTCATCCGTATCACATAGTAAGGGATACTTCCAAATGAAGGCGTCCACGTTTGACCGCCATCTCTGGATATGACCATTGCAGTTCCGGTGTCTTTGCCTTCAATACCCGTACGGCTACTGTCCGTGAAATAGCAATGGATTTCTCCCGAGGACAATTCCAGCAAATACGGCTCCCAGTTGACACCTTGATACACTGAGACCGGTTCACTCCACGTAACGCCATTATCGGTACTACGCCTCATTTCAATACCTGCATCTTTAGGCAAGTCTCTATACCCATTATTAGCCCTATAGGAGGCTACAGCCAGAATATCTCCGTTGGAAAGTACCAGCCCATCACAATTTGAATAACGCCGGTCATTCTTTTCACCTTTACTGTCGGTAATACTGTAATTGGTAAACACCTTGCCTTTATAACTCCATGTTTTAAAGTCCGTACTGGTCGCATAAGAACAACTGGCACCAATCTGATTGTTGTGATAGAACATGATATAACCATCATTAGCCAATTTCTTAACCCGTACATAATTAGGTTTGGCAGATTTTAGTACACTCTCTCCTAATTGTGAATACGTCCGAAAGTTCATCTTCAAGGACGAACGCGAAGTGACATCAGCGTGCGAATTAATCACCGGGACACCTTGATTGAGTTTGTCTATAGGAGTAATATGAGCAACAAATGGTTGTTCCGATTCTTCTTGATCACCCTTATTGTCGGTTCCGCCGCCATTATCTCCCTTTTGATCCAATGCATCCTCTCCACTACCTCCACAGGCCATGGCTGTAGCGCAGAAAGTAGCCAATAATACAGCTGTTTTCAACAATCCTTTCATAGTACTATTTTTGAGTAATGATTAAATATGATATTTACGATACATTCTCTTGGCTGTTTCCACCGGATCAACACCAGTCTCAAGCACATACTTATTATGTGCATTCACCCATGCCTTCTCCGCTTGAAACGAGTCCGGAACAGTAAGTGAACGTCCTTCCAATGTACCTTTAAGATAAGCGATGTAATTAGTCCAGCGAGGCAGATAATAATCCTTCAACAGTCCGCCCCATTCCTTGTGGGCATAGTCGCGCACCGGACTAAGCGTCTCCGTCCATGTCCCGATCAGCATACGGGCATTGTGCTCATACAAATCCTGCAATTCAGGCTGCTTTGACTTCGAACGGGCCATATCCAGCCAGCGTCCCACGAAGAAGCGTTCGTGGGTGGACAGTAACTCATTTTGATCCTTAATCAGCTGCAGAAACCCCTCCGACCAGTAATCAAACTGTTTCGTATCTTTCGCCCGATAAGCATCCACCATATTGTAATATGCTTCCCGTCCTAAATCCGCAAGATACTGACGGACGAAATCGACTGCATCATACTGATAAGTTGACGTCTGCTTCAGACGGTCTGCACTTTGCAAGAATAATCCTACTCCTTGAGCAAAGAGCTCCGGATCATAGAAAATCCGGCATTGGCTCCAGGCAGAAGCCGTGATTTTATCTCTCTTCAAGCTGGGAGGAGCACAAAAGACTGACTCTGACGGACGGCGATGACCGGTATAAGTACCATAAGCTGTACGATGGAAAATAGTCCACGCCTCTTTCAGATTTTCATCTTCCACACCATAACGACGCACTGAATACTCTTTCAGCCAGGCATCCAAATCCAAGTGCTCCGAACGCCAGCGCATTTCATTCAACAAATCAAATACTACCGGATTCACCTCGATGCCTTCCGGGGTAGAGCTGGTTCCTTTCATGCTCGGTGATGCCGCCGAATCCTTCTGACCATCTACCGGACCGGTAGCTATAGCGTCCAGACGCCCGTGCAGACCAATGTTACCTCCATAATTGGAAATATGCGACCATAACCACGGGAAGCCATCAAAGCCCTTGCGCTTCCGCCAGTTATCCCAAAACTCGGCAGCAAGATCAACGATCAGCGTATTCTTTCTGTCGAGTCCTGCCAGCAATTCCTTTTTCGGATTTCCCAACCATGCCTGAATCACCCACGTCGCATCCGGATTATATCGTTTCATGGCCGTCTGTACCCGGCGAGCGGCATCTGTTACGTCAATGCCCCCGGTCTTTCCACCTTCGTGAAAGAGATCACCGCCAAACAAGTCCGCTTTCCCATAAAGCTTCTCATATTCAGCATACCACACCTTTGCCATTTTTTCAAACAACGGATCGGCAGGATCGAGCACAGGAGGACGTTGAAGCGAGTTCCACAGTCCCTGTTCCACCAAGCGGGCTTCCGGATATTTTTCTTTCAACGAAGAAGGAACCATCCCAAAAAATCCCTGAAAAACAGGCTTCATCCCATATTCACGCATACGGGCAAGTATTTTCTTCTGTAAGACTATCTGCTCCTTAAACCATTCATCGGGCAACGGACCACCGATATTCTCAAGATTACCCATCAGCAACCAACCGAAATAAGCCGGTCCACACAAGAACTCCTTTACTTCCGGAAGCGTATACCCGAATTTCAACAGCGTATTCCGCCATACAGCCTCCGCCCCAACCATAGCCATCGGCATATTGATACCGCTCAAAGCCATCAGATCTATTTCACGTTCCCAACGTTTCCAGTCCCAAAAGGCCGTGGTATAACTAAATGTGCAATAATTCATGTAAAAATTATCGGATAGTTTAGTCGCATGACGTTCTTTCACCTGTGGCAGATCAACAGGCAATTGAGGTAACTGGTCTCCACAGAAAGAGACATGGGCATGACAGTAATACTTCAGATACCAGTTAATGCCAAAGGCGGCACTTACATAATTGTTGGCACGTACTGTGACTTTGCGCCCGCCACCATACAGTTCAAAGTAGTCGCCTTCATCAGAAGAAGAACGGATCTCAATCTTAAACCGGTCGGAAAGCCCTTCCTGAAGACGTTCCAACATTTGCTTTACCGGATTAGCAGCCTCAACAATCGCAGCAAAGAGCAGGAAGACTAAAAGTAAAAAGTGTTTTTTCATGGTTAACCTTATCACCCATGGTCATATACAACCATGGCAATCTTTAACTACATATTCATCAAACAACTCTATTTTCTTGTCGGTTGTGGTCCAAAGTAGGAACGTTTCATTCCTCCAAAGTCCAATACAATCTTTTGCAATACAGTTCCGGCATCTCCGCAGATTATTTTCACGGTATGCTTACCCGGCTTGTCGATATGCAAAGTTGTCTTATTGATTCTACAGTTCTTTAATACGCTCTCATACCAGATTTGCGCATATTCAAAAGAAGATGTAGACGGATTCAAAACCGGGCCTTCGTCAATACATACACCATATTTGGTTTCGATATTCGTTGCTTCGTGTCCGGCATAGCCTCTGTCCTTGCTTGTCACGAATGTAGGCAATACATATGTATAGACATCAACCGAGCCTTGCTCGAAAGTATAGAAGTCATACTCCAGACGTGGTGTGCTACGTCCTGCGGTACGTTGTGGGGCAGCCGTCGGATCACCCAACTGAATAGCCGTATTCTCTATCCCCAGATTAGGAATGGTTCTCATCTTGATCGCCTTATTTTCCACTTTCCGGTGGAAGCTTGCCGCATCGATAGAGACATATCCGTTATGTTCCACAAATAAAGTATCCATTTCGGCAAGGGATGGAGAAGAAGGATTGAATACAGAGATGTAAACATTCTCTTTCTCGCCCCGGTCGGAAATAATTTCCAATACTCCGAAAACTTTCTCTCCAACCGGTACTTTTGCCCAGTCTACCGATACTTCGAGACGTTCCTCCGTAGCCGTTTCGCCTGCCTTCTTGCTCAATAAAATCCAGTTGTCCGTAACAGATGCCTTCCATTTCAACGGGCTTGCCCCTTTATTGAAAACATCCACATAATATGACTGACGCAGGTAAGTATTGAAGCAAGGCAAGGAGTGGAAACTCTTCAGACCTTTCAGCACATCTTCTCCCTCTGCCATTACGCCCAGTGTAGCGTCAGATGCCAGTGAAGCTTTTCTTAATGCCGGAAGTTCAAAGTAAGCAGCGGCAAATCCCTGTTTCATTGTCATTACATGATCCCATTTGCCACCGAGCAATGAGTTATATCCTTTGGTGATCACTTGCAGACTATCATAACAAGCCTTCACTTTTTTCTCTAGTTCGCCGGTAGACGCTCTTTGCTGAATGGAGTACCAGCGGTTTCTCTGTCCGTCCAGTATCATTCTGTTCAGCAACTCACATCCTTTCACCGGATAATACAATGACTGATAGAAGCAAGCCTTTTTCTCTTCCGGCAGCTTATTCAGAATCTTCTCTGTAATGCTTCCGATCCGGCGGTATTCACTTAGGCGTGAATCCACTTCCCTGTAATTCGTCAAGGAGAAATCAGTATCTGTATTCCGTTCTCTTCCGTGCTTATCGGTAGCCCACTGATAACCCCACCCCATAAATTCCGGTCTGCGGGCAAAAGCCAGTTTGTAGAATGAGTTGATCACATCCTGATATTCATTGCGGTATTCGTCGCCCAGCATACCACACAACCATTCCGTGCGATAAGTAGCCGCTCTGTCAAAATTGAAAGAATCGATATCATAAGCCATCGACAGGAAGAAATCTACTGCAAACTCACATGATTTGATATCACCGGCATTGAGCAGCCAGATCCGGTCTGCCGTCATGTCATAAGCCTTGCGAAGTTCTTCGTACATCAGCGTGGGTGAAGTGGTGTTCATCCAAAGATGATCGTGAGGTTTGCCCAGATAGGAAGAATGATAATAAACACCCGAACGTCCCGAACGCTTCTGTTCTTTCGGACTGCTCAGACGCTTCATATAGCCATAGTTATCGTCCGGCCATATGATCGTAACATCATCCGGCAGTTCCAGTCCCTCGTCGTATACATCCAGCACCTCTTTATAAGGAGTAAAGGCTTGCGGAATATCTTCGCCACGCTTACCCGTCGCATCGATCAGCATCTTTCTTTGTGCCATCAATGCATCCTGGAGCATCTGTTTTCTATCCGCCATATCATTGCTCGCATTCATCGCTCTGTCATGCAATCCGCGCAGAGCCAGAGTGTACACATTCTCAAAAGGAGCACATTCATTCGCACGTGCTCTCAGCACACTGTCTACTCCCGCTCTATTGTTGATGTAATCCCATTCGCCCATCTTGTCGCGTTTCCACTCGCTTGCCGTGTTGAACAACAGCGGTTCGCAGTGAGAAGACCCCATCACGATGGCGAAACTATCCGCTACCAATCTATTCTCCGGTATGCGGTGAAATGCCATAGACGCATCGTGCATGGCCGGACACAGATAATTTGCCTGAAGACGGAGCAGTAACTCACAAATCTGCGCATATGTTTTCGGTCCGAAGTTTCCACGTTCTTTCTCATAATTGTTCTTTGACCAGCGATAAAGTCCCCAGTCTTCGTCATTGATAAAGATACCTCTGAACTTGACAGCAGGTTCTTTTGAAATGAATTTATGAACGTTGACAGCCAGTTTTTTCTGTTGTTTTATCGGAGCATCGGCCCACCAGTACCAGGGAGACACACCTATCGCTTTAGATATAGAGAGAAGTCCGTAAGCCGTACCGCGCCTGTCACTACCAGCTACGACAATGGCTTTCTTAATACCCGGTGCAGGATTATCAACCGTTTCTATCATATAACGTTCCCATCCACCGGTGATGGGAGTTGTGTCTATCTTCTTTTTGGCTACCAACGCATTGATCCATGCGCTTTTTCCGACAGTTCCCACGATGATGGCATAACGAGCCGAGACATCACCCGGATTACTTGTTTGTGTTTTCAGGTCCTGTCCCGTCACACGACGAACGTCGTCTGCAAATAAAGTCACACTCTTACGAACGACAGTTTCATCCTTGCCATCAAAACAAACAACAACATTGGCAGCCGGTGAAACGATGGGAAAACTGTTTTTACCAGCGTTCTTATCCAATAATACTTGTGCTTCTGTTGATACAAGGCTACAGCAAAACAGCCCTACTAATAAAATCTTATTTTTCATATAAAAGTTAGATTGATAATCGACGCTACAAAGAAAACCAAAAATCAACAGAAGTAATAAAAGAAATAGACCGATAAATGGAATAATATGGTCAAAAGACCATTCCAGACGTGTTTTATAGCCAGAAAGAAAGAATAATGCGATCGCTTAATAACCGATCAGGAAGTGATTGACAAGTAAAGGGCGGAGACTGGCAAGCAACGTTTCGCGCTGTTCCGGACCGGCGGCAAACAGAGCAGTAGACAGTATCTCCCCGACAGCCCCGTTCTTTGTTACGACCGCTATCTGCCTGATACCCTCTACGAAGTTACCATTTTGAGGAGAAATAATATGCCTGCGCCCATCCGATTCGTTTCCGGAAGTAGTGAGGCATTCATTATAAAGAAGTATACTCTGTGACTTCCCGGTCTTTTTCGTCTCCGACTGGTTGCCAAAGTTAACTTTCCATCCCGTTCCGGCCGGATGGTTGCCTAAAGCAAGTACAGAACTGTTTCCCATATTGATCAACGCATTCTCTATAGAACAGGAGTGCAATATGTCTCTAATTGTCTCCAGGGCATATCCTTTCAGAAATCCCGAAAGGTTGATCGTTATCCCCGGCTGTCGGTAAAAAATACTTTGTTCTTCTGCCGACAAACATACCGAATGAATAGTATCCTGATTATAATTCTCCGAATGAACTGTCACATCGAAGCATCCCGATGTTTTCTCGTGATATTCCAGGCACAGATCAATCATTGCATAAAGTTGACTGCTAAGAACTACCGGAGATATAGAAGCGGTCCGGTTGACGACAGCCAGTTCACTGGCAGGATCATAATAGTTGGCAGTTTTCTCCAGGCAGCTTAAAGCTTCATGGATACGTTCAACCACAGATAACAATTCTTCTTCTGATTTCTGACTGCACAAAAGAATATCTACGCGTGTATGCATAGACGGGAACCAGGCGTAAAGTAATCCGTCGCCTTCATGAGATGGTCTGTACAAATGTTGAATGGCAGTCTTCATCTATCAAAAAAAGAAAGGAGCTGTGCTCGAAGCAGCATTCATCAACAGAATGAGATTTCCGGCACAACTCCTCTTTTACAGCATATTCTTATTTCAATTCTTTAATCTTCACGTTCTTGAACCATACTTCATCTCCGTGGTCTTGCAAAAGGATATTACCTTCAATAAGATTTCCGAAGTTAGGCCAGTTCTTATACTTGCTATAAGCCACCAATGCATTCCACATCTGATTGTTACGGTCATACTCAATCAGCTTTTCTCCGTTCAGCCAGTGTTCTACATGATTGCCTTTGACAATGATAGTAGCAGTATTGAACTCTTTCTTATGGAAAGGTTTATTCTTAGGAGCCGGAATCAGGTCATACAATGAACCTAACTGTCTGTTGCCTTTCACGCCAAGTTTAGCATCGGGATGTTTGTCATCGTCCAGAATCTGGAACTCGCAACCAATAGCAGAACCTTCACCCTTGTTCATTTCCGGATTAACGAAATACTTGATTCCGCTGTTTGCACCTTCAGTGATCTTGAAATCCACAGTCAGGATAAAGTCCTTATAAGTACGGGTAGTTACGATATCACCGCCATTAGCAGATTCGGCACCGCCACTCTTCATAACCTTAAGGATACCGTCTTCCATCTTCCAGCCTTTGGCAGGGAAAGTAGAAAGTTTCGCTCCTCTCCAGCCTTCATTAGTCTTGCCGTCCCACAACAAAGCCCAGCCTTCTTTTTTCTCACGCGGAGAAAGAGTGTTGGGAATCAGATTTCTTTCGGGTGCAGCCTGACATTCCGGTGTCTGATAACGCTCTACATCCGTCGTACAGATACGGATATTCCTCCAGCTTACTGTCTTGCCTTCATCAGCAGCGTTGCCGATAGCATGTACCTGCAAAGCGATAAATCCGACAGGAGTCATAGCATCCCAGATATTAGCACAAGGAACTCCATTGATCCATGTACGGATAGAGTTACCTATCGCTTCGATACGGCCTTTATTCCATGCATTATTATTAAAAGCTATGCGCGCTGAAGGATTCCAACTCAAAGGATAGATCCAGTTTCTGCGAGCCTCGTCATAGATACCACCCGACCAGGCACGTTTGGAAGGATCGATCTCGAACTGATAGCCGTGTACACGACCTTTATTATATTCTTTTTTGCTTTCACTGCGGATCTGTACTCCTGAATTCAAACCATCATCAATTTTAAAATCAAACTCAAGAATAAAATCTCCGTAATTCTTGGTGGTTGCTAAGAAGGTGTTGGGAGTTCCCATTTTTGACACACCTACAATGGCATCGCCTACAATCTTATACTCTGCGTCACCGTTCAGTTTTTTCCAGCCTTTCAGGTCTTTACCATTGAAAAGCGGTTCCCAGTTCTGTGCCGATAAAGAAGCAGCACAAATCAAAAGTAAAGTCAATACGATATTTTTCTTCATTACTTATGTTATTATTATAATCAAACTTTATTCTGTTTTATATTTCCTGCCAGTCTTTACAACTTGTAGAACTCATCCCAGCCTTTACGCGGCGGAAGTCCGGCCAACATTGAATTAGCAAACTCATTATTGGTAATCTGCTTCGTGCGGGGATCGAAGAACAACTGAGTGTTGAGACGCTGTGCCATTACTCCCAATGAGAATACCTGACTCAAGACACCATTAATCTCGAACGGTGAACGCGTCTTTTCAATGCCATTACATGCCAGCAAGAAGTTCTCGAAGTGATTGGACGGACTTTTAGGTACTTTCGGCAACTTATCTGCCATTTCCTTTGCCTTTTCTTCCGGAATAATAGACAAAGTACTTCCGTGGCTACCACCCTTAAAAGTCAGTTCTTTTGAATAGATAATCTTTCCTGGATTCAGTTTGGCAGCAGGCACATCGCCCTGATTGGTCTTGGGAATGTTGGGATCCAGTCCGGAAACACCATAACCTGCAGGAATAGGAGGAAGATTATCCAGACCGTCATACCAAGTGACATCTACCGGTGGCATTCCCTTACGCTGCGGGAAACGGAAGAGAATCGTAGAAGAATAAGGGAAAAAATAATCATTGTGTCCTTCCTCGTGTGTCAGAGTCACTTCGTAAGGCAAGCCCAGTTCAAGGAACTCATGAACGGAATCCAGAATATGTGCCCCCCAGTCGCCCAAGGCTCCCATACCGAAGTCATACCAGCAACGCCATTCACCCTGATCATATTTATTGCAATATTCATGGTAAGGAACAGCTCCCAGCCAGGTATTCCAATCCAGATCCTTCGGGAGTTGCTGACCTGCAGGAAGCTTATAAATGTTCGTATCCCACTTATGCCAGCGACGCGGATTATTCATGTGAGCAGTGACAGCTGTCACATCCTTGATGATCCCTGCATCCATCCAGGCTTTAAACTGGAAGTAGTTTGCTTCCGAGTGTCCCTGATTTCCCACCTGAGTAGCCAGGTTCGGACGTTTAAGGGCAGCCTGCATCAGCAATTCTGCCTCATAGAAAGTACGTGCCAACGGTTTTTCCACATATACGTGTTTGCCGGAAGCCAGAGCCAGCATACTGATAGGGAAATGTGAATGGTCCGGTACAGCGATTGCCACAGCGTCAAATTCATTACCGGCCTTGTCAAACATCTGGCGGAAGTCTCTGAACTGTTTGGCCTTAGGATACATACCCATCACCTTTTGTGTATGTTTAGCTCCCATGTCTACGTCACACAGAGCCACAACCTCTACCATACCCGTACGTGCAAAATCCTGTATAATTTGCTCTCCACGGTTTCCAATGCCAATATAGGCTATTTTTACCTTCTCTCCTTTTCCTTTTTTCGATGAAATAGTTTGAGCATTCAGTAGTTCACCGGATCCCAGTGCTAATCCGGCAGAGGCCAGTGACATTGTCTTTAGAAAATCTCTTCGTGTTGTCATAAATTCGTCATTGATATTGATTAAGTATATTTGTTAAGGTCTGTTCTCACAGCCTGTTTCTCTTCTTTGTAAATAATGCTTTCACTCCATAAAAAAGGAAGCGCAGAAGCGTCCATGCAGCATAGAGCACAAAAGCAAATATGATTATATAGAAAATAGAGGTAATCATCTCCATCATGGATCTGTGATATGTGATGATTGCATAAAGATTCACCAGATTGGCAAGCACAAAACATACAAGTAAAGTGATTATTTCTATTTTCTTCCGTCGTGCGGTCAGGACTGTATCTTTCATACTGTTTCGAGTGTTTTGGATTGATGGTTCAGATAGTCTATTTTGTATTCATCAGGGAAGTAAAGCGTTTTTTCTTCCTCCATAGCCTGGTGTCCCAACAGACAGAGCATACTTGCATAGTAGCCCTCTTCAGCAATTCTTTCCGGTTGTTTTTGTGTTATCACAGCTTCTACGAATGCTTCCAGCAACAAGGAAGTACCGTCACCTTTCGGACGTTCGCCCAGAATGAATTCTCCTGTATTCGCATTGGCAGTTTCCGGCGCCCAGCTTGTGCCTGCAAAAGGCAGTGAATCAAACATCTTGTTCTCCCAGTCATTGACCAGCTGCAGGAATGCCGGTGCAGGAGCCACACTCTCAAAGTAGTATCGTCCCTTTTCCGGTTCCACCGTTCCGAGATTACCCATAATCTGCTCTTCCAGACCATAGAACTTGTTGGAGATAATGGAATCGAATGTCATCTTCACGCCATCGTCGAATACGTATATACAACTTACATTATCATATACTTCACGTCCGTCCTTCCAGTAGGTGATGGCTCCGTGTCCCATTACCTTCTCAGGAAGTTTCCGCAATGCCCAGCTACCTATCTGAAGCTGATGGCAGGCAAGTTCCGTCATCAATCCCTTCGAGAATTCCTTATAGAGACGCCAGTTTATCAGACGCTCCAGACTTGGTGAAGGAACAGAACGTCTCCAGTCGCCATTCCGGTTCCAAAAGGTATGAATTCCGTTGATTTCGCCGAACGTACCTGCATGGATCATTTCCATCGCCTTGATGTAGCGCGGGTCGAACAGACGTTGCTGTCCGGTGAAGAAAACTTTTCCGGTGCTCCGATGCTTCTGATACATATGGTAACACTCTTCCATCGTATAGCCGACTGACTTTTCGCAGAATACATGTTTCCCGGCATCAAAAGCATCCATCACTATTTTATAGTGAGCACTAAGAGGAGTTGCCACAAGGACGGCATCTATATTCTTATCTTCCAACACCTCCTTATAGTTACCGTATACTTTTGCCTTAGGGGCAAGTTTCAAAGCCTCATCAATCGAAGGCTGATAAATATCGCACAACGCTACAATATCCACCTTCGGATTTTTCACAAGGAAACTCATTAAAAATCGTCCTCTCGAACCGGGACCGATAATTGCCAGACGGCATTTTTCACTAGACGTGTTCGTCACCTCCGAAAATGCAGAAAGCCAGGGACTCGCTGCAAGAAATGCTCCAGCCCCGGCTATTCCCATATTTTTCAGAAAATCTCGTCTACTAATAGGTGTATCTTTCATTATTTAATTTATTAAATTCTCGTATTTTATTTCAGTTTCCGTATCAAGGCTAACTGATTATTCAATCCACAAAGTCCTTCGGCAACACTCCAAACTGCTTCTGAAAACATTTGGCAAAATAGGACGGAGAGTTGAATCCTACCATATAGCAGATTTCAGTTACTCGCCCTTCTCCTTCTTTCAGCAACTGGGCAGCCTTTTTCAAGCGTTCCAAACGAAGATACTCATTCGGGCTCAAATCCAGTACTCCCTTTATCTTACGATAGAAGTTAGAACGACTCATATTCAGACTGTCCGCTATATCATCCATGCTGAACTCCGGATTATTAAGATTAGCCAAAATTACTTCATTCAGTCTCTTGATAAAGTCTTCGTCGGCCTTGGTCAATGCCATGGTGTTGGCTGCCACAAAAGGTGACTGCGCAAAAGTCCGGCGTAGTTTTTCTCTGTTCTGAATGAGGTTAGAGGCACAAGCTTGTAAGTATTCGACAGAGAAAGGCTTCTCGATATAGGCATCTGCGCCCAGCTCCATGCCTTCTATCTTAGACTGGATGTTCGTTTTCGCAGTCAGCAGAATAACAGGGATATGACTATAATTCAAGTCCGATTTAATCGTCTTACAGAGTTCAAAGCCATCCATCACAGGCATGACTACATCACTCACTACCAAATTCACATAATTGCCATCCAGCATTTTCAAGGCTTCCGCCCCATTGACTGCCGACAGTACCGTATATTCTTTCGACAACTGGCGAACAACAAAGGCACGCATATCCGAATTATCCTCCACTACCAGTACTGTAGGACGATTGTCTTTCTTTTCTCCCTGTTCCACTTCCACAGGAGTCTCACTTACAAGTTCCGGTTCCGCTTTTGTTTCCGGAGTCAAAGTGATTGTCATATCCTGAACGATAGGCAATGTCAGGCAGAAGGTATTACTATTTTCTTCTTCCCCCATAGCCAGCGTTCCCTGATGCAGTTCAGCCAATGAGCGTGAAAGAGCCAGTCCGATACCCGTTCCGGTGGTCACTTTTCCGTCTTCTCTCTCATTGAAACGGACAAAAGGCTGGAATATTTTTTCCCTCATCTCACGAGGGATAATCACTCCGTCATTTACCGTACGGATACGGAATACATTGCTTTCATCCCCCTCGGTCACCTCCAGAGATACATGTATATAATGTTCCGAATATTTCACGGCATTGTTCAGTAAGTTACTGATAATCTTGGTGAATGCCTCTTGATTGACATGAGCATAAAAATCCGTCTCGGGCAGTTGCAGGGTAAATTCCAGTCCTTTCTGTTTGGCAAGAGAAGTAAACCGCAGATGGGTTTCTTTCAGTACCTCCGTGATGTTGCACTTGGCAAAGTTCAAACGAAATCCCTGACTTTCCGTCTTGCGGAAGTCCAGTAACTGGTTCGTCAGATTCAGCAAACGTTCCGTATTCTGCTTCATGATATTCAAGTCCTCACGCGTCTCCGAATCAACCTTTTTCTTAAGAATGATATTCTCCAGCGGACCTTTAATCAAAGTCAGTGGAGTACGTATCTCATGAGCTACATTCGTAAAGAAGTCTATCTTTGCATGATAGATCTCGCGTTCCTTTTCCTGCTCGAACTTCTCCATCTGCCTGCGATGCTTATAATTGCTACGCTGCTTGAAATACCATACTGCATACAGGGAGCAACCTATGATCAGCAAAACATATACGCAATAAGCCCAGATAGTTAGATAAAAAGGAGGAAGTATACGAACTATCAAGGACAGCTCATTTTCGTTCCATACTCCGTCACTGTTAGAAGCTTTCACCCGGAAGGTGTAATTACCATACCACAAATTGGAATAAGTCACCACAGGACTCTCGCCAATCGGCAGCCATTCATCATCAAAGCCATCCAGTTTATACATGATCTGATTCATTCGCGGAGCCTGGAAATCCAGAGCTGCAACACGAAATGAAAAAGAATTCTGATCGGGCTGAAGAACCAGCTCATCCAGAAAATTAATACTTTTCTTCAGCGGAGACGAAGGATCACCTGCATATACTTCTTTTCCGAACAGCAGAAAGTCCGTAATCACAATGGATGGAAGAGACTTGTTTTCGGAGAAGTTTTTCGGATTGAAAGCGACAAAGCCGTCGATACTTCCCAGATAGATCGTTCCGTCTTCCATCTCAAAGCTGGAACGATAGTTAAATTGGTCGCCCAACAAACCGTTGGCGGTAGTATATACTTTCATCGCTCCCGTAGTAGGCTGAAAAGACACCAACCCATTATTGGTTGTCAGCCACATAAGGCCTTCTTTATCTTCCACAATCTGATAAACAACATCATTCGGCAATCCGTTACGGGAATCATAGCTGGTAAAAGTTTCCGTTTCGGGATGAAACTTGCAGAAACCTCCGCCTTGTGTCGTTAACCAGATCTGACGATGAGAGTCCTCAAAAATACTCAAAACCTTATCATAAGGAAGACTTTTAGGATTGTTTTCATCATGCAGGTAATTAATCCATTTCTTTTCATTCACATTATAACAATAAGCCCCATTGGCGTAGGTTGCCAACCATAGATTGCTGCCGGAGTCTTCTTTGATGTCATATACAAACTTGCCGTTCAGTTCCGGTATCCGGTCAAAATCATCAGTATGCTTATTATAGCGCAGCAAGCCGAACAAAGTACCCAAGTAGATATCCCCTGTTGTTGTCTGGCAAATAGAGAAGACACTGTTGTCCATCAATGAACGGGGCGAATCGGTTTTCTGATATGTTTTCACAATCGCTCCCGTACGTGTATCGATAACTTTCACTCCCTTTGCAAAAGTTCCTACCCAAAGATGATCGCCAATCAGACACAATCCATGAACATTGGTGAATGCACTGCTTGGGGTGAAGAAAGAGAAGGCTTTTGTTTTCGGATCAAAACGGTTCAATCCGCCATCTTCCGTACCGATCCACAAGATTCCCTGATTGTCCTGACAGAACTCACGTACCCTTTTTCCATGCAAACCATTATCTGTCCCTTTCGGATAATACTTTTCAAAGTAGGTATAGAAACGGGGATAGTAGTTCACTCCTCCGAAATAAGAACCGATCCAGATGCCTCCTTCACGATCTTTACATAGTGAATAGACCGCATTGTCAGAGAGAGAATATGGATCATTGATTGAACTGCGCAGGTGGACATATTTACCCATCCGGAGGTTATAGATATAAATTCCGGATTCCGCCCCTATCCATAACTCATTGTCAGAAGCAACCAGCAAGTTACGGCAAAGAACCGGTTCTTCATTTTCATCAACAGAAAGCAAATCATGTAATTTGTTGGAGGTTAAGTTCAATTCCTTCGCCCCACCTCTTAAAGATCCGATATACAGACAGTTATAGGCACCCTTCACGAGGGTAGTCACGACATCGTTTTCGAAAGTTTCCTTATTGTCGACAGGAGAGATGTAGGGTTGAAGTGTTTTCAGACGGTCTTTTGAATAAAAAAGTCCATCACCATAGCAACCTATCCAAAGTGTCCCGCTGTTATCAAAAACAAAAGACTGGACATTAGTGGAAATGAAAGGAAAGTTCTTTAGGGTAAAGTTCTGAAGTTTTCCTTCCGCCAAATCATAACAAAAGAGTCCCTGAGACTCTACCGCAATCCAGACACATCCCTGATCATCTCCCACAATCGCTGTCACAGTGTGTTCTATCTTGGTTTCTTCCGCACTCAGTTCTTCAAAATGCCGGAACGAGTCATTCTCGGGATAATAGATATAGAGTCCCACATCCGTACCTACCCAGATGTTTCCCTCCGCATCTTCGTAAAGTGCTGTTATGAAATTGTTGCCAATGCTTCTCTGACTGCGGCCATCGTGCTTGAACTGACGGAATGACAAACCGTCATACCGGTTCAGTCCGTCCTTTGTTCCAAACCACATAAAGCCCTGTTTATCCTGCAAAATAGCGTTTACTGTATTTTGGGATAATCCATTCTGTACACTTAGGTTTTTGAAATAATAATGCTCATCCATCACTTGTGCATGACAGACGATTTGATAGCATATAAAACTTATCAGGAGTGCTAAAGCTTTCTTCATACTATTCGTATTTTCTACCTTTTTGTTTTGAGTTATCAAATGTAGGCAAAATTACTGCCTAAAGATAGAAAATATGTCTCAATGAATGAAAGAATAGTCCTATTTTTCTATTCGGATACGCGCATCCACCGCTATAACCGCCTTCTCAGTGGCCAGGAGCGGGTTTATGTCCATTTCTTTGATTTCTGTTGCAAACCGGAGCAAGGTAGACAAACGAACGATAATTTCAGCAAATTTATCCTCGTTTACTCCCTTTTGTCCACGGGTTCCCTGGATAATTTTATAGGCGCGTAAGGAGCGGATCATTGAATAAGCCTCCTCATAAGAAAGGGGTGCCAAGCCGGAAGATACATCTTTCAGGACTTCCACAAAAATGCCGCCCAAACCGCAGAGTACCACGTGCCCGAACTTTTCTTCATATTTTGCACCAATAAAAAGTTCTGTGCCTTTGAGCATAGGTTGAACCATGATCGCTTTTGCATCGGGAATCTGCATCATACGGTCAAATTCAAGTGCCAGATGCTGTTCCCCTTTAATGTTCAGTACTACACCACCGACATCCGATTTATGCACAGGACCTACTACTTTGGCTACTACCGGGAATCCACATCGACGGGCAAAATCCACGACTTCCTCCTTTTTATTGGAAACATATTCATCGACCAATGAAATACCGGCTGCGTGCAGCAATGCCTGCACATAATGAGGTTCGATATATCCATTCTCCGGGATGGAATCAATGATACGACGGATTCTCGGTACATCGACTCCGAACAGTTCAATCTCAGGCACCGCCGGTTTCGGGGCGTTGACAATGCGAGACAGTGCAGTTCCCAAAGTCACTTCGTCGGAAAAGTTCACGTGTCCTTTGGCAAGGAATGCCGCCACTTCCGCTCCTGCTGTATTGATGGAGGGAAGAACAGGGAATATAGGCTTGTGACAAGTCTGCATCTTTTCATGAAGAACATCGTACATTTCAAACATGGTCACCAGTCCGGGTGTGCCGAAGATAGCCAGGATAGCATCTATATTATCTAATTTTTCTTCGCAATAATCGATGCAGATACGCAAATGATCAGGTGTACCGGTGGCAAGGATGTCAATCGGATTTCCTACGGAAGCTCCGGGGAAGAGTTGGGCTTTCAGTTCTTCCGCCAGTTCACCTTCCAACTTAGGGACATTCAGTCCGCCTTTGCTCAAAGCATCCGTCAGCATTACTCCCGGACCTCCGGCATGAGTAATAATAGCAAAGTTTTTCCCTTTCAGTTCGGGGAGGGTGAAGATACAACTAACGGTAGTCAGCTCTTCGCGCGAAAAGCAACGCACAATCCCGGCTTTACGGAACAGCGCCTCTACAGCCGAATCGGAACTGGCAATCGCTCCTGTATGTGAAGAAGCTGCCCGACTTCCGCTTTCCGAACTTCCTGCTTTTATCGCCGCAATCTTACAGCCTTTTCTTATTAATGAAGAGGCATGGAAGAGCAATCTGTCCGGGTTGTGAATACTTTCAATATAGAGTAGCTTGATACGGGAATCTTTCTCCAGATCAAAGTTCTCGTCCATAAATTGCAGCACATCTTCCACACCAATCTGCTTGGCATTTCCTACCGACCAAACAGAATTGAACTGCAATCCTTTTGTCACCGCACTTTCAAGAATAAAGACTGCCGTAGCACCGGAACTGGAGATCAGATCGACTCCTTTTGAGTTCAAGTTCGGAATAGGCTGGCTGAAGACGCTATGATGCCATATATTCATCAGTCCGATACAGTTCGGACCAATCAGTGAAGCACCATATTTGTTGACACTTTCCAGTATACGTTCTTCCAGCAGTGCTCCTTCGTGTGTCTCTTCACCAAATCCGGCAGAGAGTATGATAAACGCCCGCGTCTGCTTCTCGCTTGCCAGTGTCTCTACTATATCCGGACACATCACAGCCGGAACAGCCAACACAGCCAGATCGGTATCAGGCAATTCTTTTACATCTGCAAAGGCAGGAACTCCCTGCACTTCTGTCTCTTTCGGGTTCACAGCCCGGAGTTCTCCCTGATAACCTCCGTTTATCAGATTCTTCAATATAGCGCCACCCGGCTTATGTACATTATTCGAAGCCCCTACTACAACTATACTCTCGGGACGAAGTAACTGGGTTGTTATCATATCATACACTGGTTTTCGTTTAAACTAGGATACAAATATATTCTTTCCTGCGAGAAAAAAGAAAGAAAAAGAGGAGAATTATGGGTGGAAGTCCTTAAAAACAGATGAAAACATTTGGGTTATTCTATCATAAGCTAACTTTTTGGTCAGTTCATGTTCATTCACTACGATCCTGTTATTTCCATAGTTTTATCTTGATATCAATCAATTACTGTTTTTTTCTTTAAAGGAAAGAATACTAAAACTGACAAAGAAGACAATATCAAGGTTCAATATAGTTGTTATTAAAATGAAAGACAGCACTAGTAGAATTAACTGAAATGCCCTAATATGGTTAACTTTATTTAGCCAATCCATATCAGGGCAAACAGAAACTGCATAAACTTTACTTATACAAATACGATTGAGGCAAATTAGTAACAAATTGAATCATTTGCAGATTTCGGTTTAAAAGAAAATTATCCAAAGCACATCCTAGTTCTTTAAGGTAAATATTTTCCTTAATCTTATTTTTCGAGGGATAATATAGCTGATATCCTTTAATTCTATCAAATCTCAGGAGACACGTGTGAAATTCACTCCACAATGTAGTATCTGGTACGCATTTATCACGTACTTCCTTTCTTATTTTTTGAAAATCTTCTTCATAGTCAAAATCCAGACTGTAATTGCCTTGCATATCATAGAAGTAAACAAACTTATAACCATTATCAGCTATCATTTCACCTAAATCAAACTCAATTTTAAACCATTTTTTATTCTTCCAAAGAACAAACATTGCTCCTTTCTTAAATTGGAACGAAATTTCCTTTTTATATAAAGATAAATGCTGCAAAAGCTCTTCTCGACCTGAGACATTTTTATATGCCGCCTTATCAAAGTCATCAAATGATAAAAATGTGTTATCATTAACTTCATTCGTTATTTTCCAACAATAGTCCCAAAGCTCATTCACAGTAGGGTACTTCAAATTCGCACGAAAATACATCTTTACTTGACTGTATAAATCAAATTTAAAGTCATAATCAGTAGAAGTATCATATAAAGCTATACTTTTACAACTATATAGGACTAATAATAGTACGATTAATAAAATCCTAATTATCGGTTTCATTTATGATATAAATTAAAGATTTATAGGAATATTGCAAAATCTAATATACCCTCACTAAAAATCTTCTTCAGTTGTTGCTTCGCACTATTCTTCAAACCATTTATAGCGATGCTTATCCATCGCATATCCAGCTACTTCACCATTAGGATATATGTCGTATATACTGTCATTTACAAAAAAATGATACCAGCTACCAAAAGGGAAATATGCTGTAAATTCTTTATTCCAAACAATCCCTTGAATAGTATCAGGCATTTGAATAATAGTAGGTGCAGGCACATAACAAATGGAGTCGTAAAATAAATCATATAATTTGTGAACATATTCATGTGGAGACGTATCTTTCAATTTAATAGGTTGTTGTGCAGTGCTAAGATAAAAACTCATTCTTCCATGAGGAGCAATGGAATATAAACCGGGAGAATATTCATGAAATTCACCAAAATACCTATTGACTTCTACATCTGCCATAAGTGGCATTGAATATTCTCCGTTTTTTATTATAAAGCTACCATATAAATCAGGATTCAATCCTATCAAAAGACTAGAATCCGATTTATTATAGACAGACATATTTAATGAAATCTTATCAGGCGAAGAAAACTTTTCAGACTTCCCTTTTTCTCCATGAACACTTATATCATAAATTGCAATATCAATTACAGCGGAATCTTTATCTCCACCATTAAAATATCGTAAATTAGGATATTCCCAAATTTTAGTTCCATATTCAATTTGCTCAAAAGCAGATTTACCCGATTCCTTGTCTTTTACATATATCCAAATCCGTTGATCAATTTCGCGAGAATCAGGCATATCATCCTGAGACGATATGCCTAATAGTCTACTAATTTCCTTTTCACTTAGTCTCTTTTTACCTTCCAGATAAAAAAGAATATATTTATCTTTATATCTCATAGCATTTGTAGGCAAAATTAACCTAAGTTCATCCCCATTTTGACCAGTATCAAACCAAAAGCCACTTTGCTTAGGCCACATACTATATACATAAGTTTTTCTAGAATCAAACTGAGAAACTTTTAAAGTCTTCCCACAATCAGGATAGAAATCTATCACTGATTTTACATGTTCCAAAAGTATAGGATCTATACTATCGTCATTTGACCCCTGACAGGCAACTGCCAGGGGAATAGTCAATACTATTGATACATATATCAAAGAAATAATCACTTTTTTTCTCATTATCATCTTAATTGTTGAAATATATATCGCATTAAATCATTCATGGAATTAACTTTAATAGAATATGTGCTATTGTTTTGATCAGTATAATTAATAATATTATCTTTATAATAAATACCATATCGTATATCTCTCAGCATTCTAGCATTATCCATATCCTCAGGTGAAGCAAAGGGATTATAAGGATGAGAATGGATATCTATTATTGGTATAAAGGTAGGAAATAAAGCCTCTTGCACTTTAGTTAATCCATACATACTTGAAACTCTATTCCTATTATTATTTGTACCTAATATAAATGTTCTCTTTCCATCCATATAACCTCCCTTAAGAGTCCATTCCACACTTGTATTATCCGCAACAAATAAAAAAACATTAGCAGCATTATATACCGAGTTTGTCGTAGTGTAAAGCTTACGATCCCAATAGTCTCTCCCCTTTTCCCCTTTACTCGCCGTTAATCCCTGCAACATAGATTTATCAAACACCCGAATACTTTTCCAATTTGGATCAGGCTGCGTCGCTTTTTGAGAGGAATTAATACCACTTGCATATAAAACATCTACTATCCTATCAGTCTTACGCATCAAGTAAACTGCTCCATTTGCATTTACAACATAATCATCTTTTCCATCAGGGTCAATTCGTATTATTGGACTATTTTTACAGTAAGCATATAACCCCAAAGCAGGATATTTTTCTCCTGAAGGATCTACTGCATGCCATCTTCCCAACGAAGCATCATACATTCTCGCCCCATAATCATACCAATCCAAACCATTATCTCTGTTCAGTTCCTTGCCGTTATACTTATAAGGCTGAACATTATTAGACAATGATGAAGAAAGCAACCCTCCGAATGGATAATAATCATTCACTTCCTCCACCACACCATTTTGAGTGACAACCACACGATTATTACCTTGATGATCCTGAATAAAGTAATGAAATTGATTATTCGAAACGGTAATGTAACCATCTTCTGTCAACACCTTTATCAACACACCATTTTCATAGATCGCATTGCCACAATAGTCTGTTATGATAGTGGCATTTCCTGTCTTATACGTAGTACGGAGTTTTGTTCCATCAGCCGCGTAGAGGTAAGAAATACTGTTACCACCTTCAAACTGCACCTTCTCCGGCAAATTTAAACAATTGTATTGAATGTCAGCTATCTTTTTATTCAAATCTTTCGTCAAATTACCATTTGCATCGTATTCATATTCTATCTCTTTACTTGCGCCATCCTTGAATTCCATACCGTTACCGAATACATGGCCCGTAGCATTGTCGTTGACAGACTCCAATTGGTTACCGTTGTAAACCAAGTTTAAATTATCAATCAAGCCATAGCTCATTGTATTGGTTTGCCCGTAGCGGAGTAAACCGAGGATGTTTCCGTTCTTGTCATAGCCCGTTACCTGTTCAGTGAAGTGGTTCGTATTATTGCTCAATAGTTCTCCTTCACCATAAACAGCATCTTTCAAGCGGGAAAAGCCGTCATATGTAAACTTATAGCCACGTAATCCGGCCTCACTTCCCGAATGCCAGGTCATACTACTGATATTGCCATTATAACAGGGGACACCTACTCCATCAACATAGTGTAACGTTTGAGAAAAGTGCTGACTTTCGATTCCAGTCAGCCAGCCACGGATATTATAGGATAAACTCTCAGACACCTTATCACCATAATTCCTGCCAGTCAGACGCCCCAATGTATCGTATACATAAGTGATTTTATCGGTAAAACGCCCGTTCCAAGTATTGGCTTTCGTTAGTAACCTTGCACGATCATCGTACGTATAAACGGTTTCAAGGATATCCGTACCAATGTTATCCTGCTTTCTCAAGACATTACCCGTGAAATCATAAGCTGTATGACTATATCGCAGTCCCTTTTCAGGATAATGACAGAGCGTTTGAATGACACGGCTACGATCATCGTAGTAGATTGTCTCTGTCAGCCAGTCATCTGTGCCAAGCAAACGTGTTTTCGTACTTGTGGTCAACCCCGAAGGATACAGGGTATACGACGTATCATAGCCAACGGCTGCTACAAACGGATGGGCAGTCACATTCTCCGTTGGTTTGTAATTGTCATATACCGTATATTGCAATGGAGTGCGAGTTCCCGAAGGAAGATAATGCTCGCTTTCCCAAGCGGACAATTGCAGTTCGCCGCACGTTTGCTCTGCCGATAAAAGCATTTCACCGCTTTCTATTACACGATCATGAGAGTCATAGAGAAAATAACTCCATTTTTTTGCATCAGCAGTCCGGAGTTTGCCGTCTTGGCTCAAAACCAGACGGTCACGACGGTCATAAACCATATAAATGGGAGCGCAACCCGGGAGACGTTTGGAAATCATCCGGTTCAGTTTATCATATTCATAGCTGTATGCTAAGCTATGCAGCACGGAGATATCCGTCGTGTCGGTCTCCGCCAGCTGATGGCTGGCTTCTGGAGGCAGTACATAACGGAGACAATTGCGGTCATCGTACACATAGTAGGTTGCCAAGCTATCTTCACCGTTGACAGATACAGTCAGAAGAGTCCGTTCATTGGAGTCGGTATAGGTTTTACTCCGATGCCCATCTTCGTCTGTTTCAATAATGACTTCCAGTTTCCCCGCTCCATAGAATCCTGAAGCGATCAATGAGCCGCTGGAAGAAACTTTATAGCACTTTACCTCATTTGTACTGTTCATTCCGTAAGTCACACGGACACTCTTATCACTGGTATGCCACGCCTTGCCTGGTCCCATCTTCCGGGAAACACGCATCAGTGGACTATCCTCATATTGAGTCAGATTATAAGCATATGCCTGTTCTCCCATACCGTAGACACTCCAACGCTCCGGGGAAAACTTATCAAAGGCACCGTTGTTGCCGGTCTTTGCATACGGAAGGTATTCCTTCTCTACTTGACCCATCATATTGTAGGTATAAGAAAGTACCAGATCCGCATTACCTCCAGGACTGCCGCCTATCTGTATCTCCTGTTCTTTACGGCCAAAACAGTCGGTATAGACAATATCATTGACAATTCGTGCAGCACCGCTACCCGTTTGGCTACTCGCATCCATATAAGTTCGCTCTGCCGTATAATTACGTGTTTTCGTATAACCTGTCGCTTGCTGCCCGTTCATGAAAAGGGAAAACGACAGCAGACAGAGTATTGACAAAGTTCGTTTCATCTCTATTGTTTTCATATTCTGTATCTTGTTTTATTAGTTATTAAGCTTGTTGTACTCATACGTTTTTAAAATATTACCATATTGGTCTTCCACTTTGATAACTCGTCCGGCAGCATCGTAAGTGTAATACTCTACATTTCCGCTCTGGTCAAATCGGGCATACACCGTACCGTCAGGATTATAAGAAGTGGCCTTAAAATTTGCTCCTTCAGGGACCAATGCCATATAAGAACCTTGAGTATTGGCAGTTACAGAGGTTATGTCTGTGTATTTACTTAGGTCAATATCATATATTTTCAATTTAGAAGAAGAAACGCTCTCAACGGTATATGGAACCTCACTTCCTGCATGGGTGATGCTTCCTGAAGCAGTTGCATTTCCGTCCAAAATATACAATCGCAAGTTTTTCATACCGGAAGCCGGAGTTAATTTGGGGAGATAAGCAAATTTGTATTTATCTACTTCACCATACAATCCGTACAAGTAATCGAATAATGATAGTCCATCAAATTGCATCATTGCCTCCATTGCACTTATAAATTGTCTCAAAATCTCAAACTTTGGATAGAGTCCTATCATCCGTTCATATTCTTGTTTAAACACATTAAATAAATCATAACATACAATATGTTCATAATAATATCTCGCCTGACTCAAATCCGGCTTACTTTTCACTATTTCTTCAGCAAATGAAGCTATAAAGGAATGGTCTTGCGAGTTCAGAAAGCGAAGAAAATGCTGGTTATCCACTTCTTCTTTAAGTACTTCTATTCCTGACGCAAAAGTCCGTTGTTGTTTTCTCAAATAATTGATAGCAAATTTAAGATCAGCCTCATCTATCGCCTTTCCCACTCCCTTATATTTATCACTTGCCGTAATTCCTATTACATCACACTCCAGTAACAGTTTCCCATAGCTGTCGTAAACACGGCTCTTCCGTTCTGTCCTCCCGTTGGTTTCCACCCACATCTTTGAGGCATATCGATAAGAAGCTTCTGTAGTATAGTTACTTTCCCCATGACTAAACAGTATTGTATCAACTACGCTCTGAGCATAAGCTTCCGGCATATCAGGAACATAAGTCAATACCTCAACTGGAGCTATGAAACCAATTTTTGATTCTCTGTCAACCTGATAGCGATACACAGTCTCATGTACTAATTTTTCATCAACAAGGATAAGTGACTTCACAATAGGCGAAAGTAAATTGGCTTCTTTCATCATAACAAAGACAGAATCTGCAGTGTCTGCCATATCCATTGCACGCTTCAGAACTTCAGTCCGTTCAATACCATCAGAGCCAATACGAATGACACAGGTGGGATACATTGACATCGGATTATCATAATAATATTTCGTCCGAGAATACGGAATATTTTCGTCACTTCTGTATTCCACTTCTTCTTTTAGAACAGTTCTCCAGCCATATTGCAGATTGTAGAACTTGTCAGTATTAGTAGGAGATAATCGTGGTTTGATATTATACTCATAAATCTCTTTTCCTGTAAGATACGAAGTTCCCTGATTTCTATAAAAAAATTCCAAAGACTTCCCATCTAAATAAAAATCAGACGGTTGTATTTGCGGAAGTTTATCTTCATAATTGGCATCAATTTCATAAACGTATTGAATTTTCTTTAGTATCTCTCCATTAGCATCATACACTGCTCTCTCCCTCAACAGACCATTCTCCCAATATGGATAATCAGATTCGTTCATTGACGTAGGAGGAGATACTTGATAACTGTAGACAGTAGAACCCTTACCGGATATAGTTTCCGTCACACACGGATAGTAAAAACCGTTATTTCCTACATTTATTATCGGATGACCTTCCTGTAACACTCTGCCATACTCAATCCTATCAACAAAATCTGGATAAGAGACAATGGCAATATTAGAAACATGACTATACACACTTACACCTGCCTCGGGATAACCGTAAGAAATGGTATCGCTACGTTCATTCAATTCGTCACTGAATACTAATGACTTCAAACGAATACCTCCGACTATGCCCCCTCTCCCATAGTTTCTTTCATATTTGACTTCGATTTTCCCTCCATCGGATAAGACTATGTTTTTCAATGAATTAAGAGTAGTATACATTTCACGACCGCTACACTCTTCATCCTCATCTTCCGCATAAGGATATCCCCAAAGATCTATTCCTGTTTCCTTCCAAGCCGGAAAATCAGACTTTTCATAATAATTGAATTCAATACCGGATATTTTATTACCGTCTTTGTCAAAGAAACCCAATTCTTCCGAAAGTCCTAACCCTTTTACAGAAGAAACAGACGAAATCAGTTCCATATTTCGGTTGTACAAACTGATAGCAGATAAGCTAGAGGAAGACGAAAAATAGGCAAATTTTACAATATATTCAGGAAATACGATTCTGCTGAGCAATGGAGAATGAACTTTATAGCTTTTTCCTCCCCATATCTCTTTTGTTTTAACGTATTTAACCTCAGGTAAACAAGCGTATATATAGTCCGCTGCTTCCTCCAAATACGAACCAGCCATATCCGCATTAAATCCGCCTATACGTTTACAATATGCAGCGAACTCTCTCAGACTTTCTCCCAATTCTTTTGATACACCATTCATTTCCGAAATGTTGGACAATACACCGACAATTCGATTGTTTGTTTTTATATATTCACTTTGCAGAGGTTGAATATTTATCCGGCTATATCTTTCAAAATCTTTTATTTTAGAGTCCACATTTTTAAAATCCAGCAAAAGAGAACACATATTCAAATAGTTTTGGGCTACCTCAATAGCAGAATAAAACCGAGATTTATACTTGTCAAAATCAAACGGTTGTTCTTTCACAGGTTGACCATACTGATAAGTCATCTTATATGAATCATATATTTCAGTAGTATTTATACTATCTGGTGATAGATTTCCTAAATCCAAATCCATCACATCACCTTTATAGCAGAAATCAATCGCCGCCCCATTGTATGGAAGAATACAGGTAAGATGCCACGCTGAGGTATAACCAGAACCTGAAATAGCATTGGAAGTAGAAACATTCACACACTTAACATCCTTACATATCTCTCTTTGTCGGTAGATATAACGATCACCATTATTATCCGTAATAGTCCAACCTGTGATCTCCGTGGAAGTCCCTTCGCACTCAATACGAACATCAGTCTGTCCCAATGGCAAAGCATATATCTGTCTGTTTTCATTCATACGGATGATGAAATCCACCTTCTTCCCATTAAACACGGCAGTAAAAATATCACTCTCTCCGTCTCGTCTACGAAGCCCCACAGTCCTTGCATCCTGTTCCAATGGAGTAACAGCATTTTCTGTCCACAGGTAGCCGTAACCTGATTTCTCATCGGCAAATCCACCACGCATTGTTCGGGTAACTATACCACCAACGTTAAGTGTCCAATTTTTACCTATTAAACCTTCAGGATCACTCACCTTCACTCCCTTTGCAATATAATCCAATGAAATAGGTAATTCATAATCACCTGACTTTAATTGATACAGAGGTACGGTGTAGTGGAACAATCCTGTTGCATAGTCCACCGTTACATTCTTTCTTTCGGTCAGGTTCTGGGCTTCCGGACCAGGATTGAAATCCTGTGCCTTTCCAGATATAGTCACCAATAAAAAAAATAATAATGTATATAGTTTTTCTTTCATAATCATTTGTATTTAATATCTCTAGTTTAGTTTTTCCGTTTGCCGGATCGCTAATCGATACCGGCAAACGGATAGTAGCTGCCTTACAAACTCATCGCATTAGCACCCAAAACGCCTGCCACAGCCGACGCCACCGCGATAACCACCTTTAGGATCATATCCCATACTGATTTCTTCATTGCCATAAATTACCTCCTTTCTCGTTCTTTAAATAGTTTAGTTTACTCTGTGTCCCTACCGTATTTTCCTCCGGAGAAAACGTACGATTCCCCTGCGTGGCGGAACAATGCACCACGATCAAATTGATAGTCCTCATGTGATTTGATAATTCTCAGTTTAGTTGATTGTCTTATTAAAAGCCTAGTCTTTAACCTGTTATCTTTTATCAGTCTTTAGCTGGTGATCCTTAGTTAGCTCTAGTTTGTTTCCTGTTTCCTTGTTTTCAGTTTTACAGTTTAATTCAGTTCAGTCGTTAGTCTTATATTTCTTCCCGCGAAGGAAGGAACAAGCTATACTGTCGGGTCCGGTGCTTCTCCATCATCTCCGCCATCGCTGCCACCACCAGGCTTGTCATTCGGATCATCAACCGATCCGCCGTCACCAGGCGCGGAGACCAGCTTGTCATAGCGGGCACACTTGGCACCCGTCACCATAGAACGGGTAGCGGTGGTACGGTCCAGATTCTTCGTCGTGGTAGGCTGGAAACGGACGGTAAGCGTAGCCTGTGCAGCACTCACCTCATCGGCGGTCTCAACACCCCGGCCACGGGCACTCATCACCATGCGGAACGTTCCCAAACCATCCACGCTGACGCTTTCGGACGACTGAAGATGCTGCGCCATCACCGTCACCAGATTGTCAAGCGTATTTTTCACATCACCCGGAGAAAGGGAAGAATATGCGGCAATCTCTTTGGAAAGCTGTGCGGAATTGATATTTCCTGTACGAACTACATGGGGATAAAACAGTTTCTTCCCACTCTTTTTATCTTCCAGATTAGACTGGAAAGGTTTATATAATACTGGCATAATTGTAATAGTTTTTTAGTTATTGATCTATTTATTAGTTTCTGTCGTTAAGCTTATTGACACTGCAAAGATAAGGACTTATTCTCAGCTATACAAGCGATTTCGGAAATGTGCGTTAATAAGTTAGTTAATATAAGCAATAAGCATATAATATATTGATATACACATATTTATCAAATTCATATTATTTATTCAGCACACTCAGCAAATAATGTCCCGGCAGTTTAATCTTCCCGCCACTTCCACGAATGACGCTAAAGCCTTTCCATATATCACCACCGATTTCACCGTAATTACTTTTCAGCACTATAGCGTACTGTTCCGCAGGAGGAACACGAAAGAGTCGGAGGTTCTCCAGCAGACCGGAAAAATTGCGGGGACATCCGTCCGGGGGAGCCTGCATCCGGTCGATATCTTCCTGCGTCAGATTCCGTTTCTTCTTGGCAGACCGTTGATCGCATTCCTCTCTCATCCCGCCTCCGGCTCCTTCAGCTACTTTCTCTCCTTCACTCCCTTCTTCTTCATCCCCTCCTTTTGCGAAAGGAGGGTTAGGGAGGATGTTTTCTTTCTTTTCCTTTTCTTTTCATTTTATGAGAGCTG